>Ga0210019_1001412_pt1 | contig 25891 bp, 33 predicted proteins | sample CryGeyCG2114_020_2_FD_183969 | JGI IMG/M metagenome (GOLD analysis project Ga0210019, IMG submission 183969) | Groundwater microbial communities from aquifer - Crystal Geyser CG11_big_fil_rev_8/21/14_0.20 (SPAdes) (version 2) | ecosystem: Environmental > Aquatic > Deep subsurface > Groundwater ...
AAGATTATTGCCCCGATGGTGTAGTCCGGCCAATCATTTCGCCCTCTCGGGTTCTCTGGCGATTTTGCCAGGGAGCGAAGAAAGGCGAAGACCCGGGTTCAAATGGAGCTTGAGTTGCGTGCTCTTCTCCTGAACGTCCCGGTCGGGGCATGTTTTACTTCCTTGAATTCTTCTATTTCAAATTTTGTGTGCTCAGAATTTGACTCCGATTGGTTGGTAATGCCCCGCATGGGCATCATATCTTCCTGGAACTTTGGAGGACACACTTTTTCGAAACGAAATCTTTATATATTATCAATAATAACGATAATACTATCGGTATAAGTGATACTCATGCTGACTTCATGTGAGGAGAAGATAATTGAAGTGCTGGTTCCACAGCCATATAAGACATATTCTATCAGGAATCTGAGCAGGCTGATCAAGACAAGTTATGCCTTGACGTATGGCTCTGTCCAATCACTAATCAAAAAAAAACTAATCAACATGGAGAAAATCGGCAATTCATCGATCTGTAGGCTAAATCTTTCAGCAGATCCAAGAGAGATTGCAATTGCTTCTTTGATACATTCAAAAAAATACTTGGACAAAGCTGATTTTGGGTATCTTATCAAAGAGATTCAGGATAAACTAATCGGTCGATTCTACATAATGCTTCTCTTCGGGTCGCATGCAAAGGGAAAAGCCGGAAAAGATTCAGATATTGATCTGCTCTTTGCTGTTGAACATAGTGAAGACATTGAGAAAACACGAAAAAATATAATGTCAGTGATATCATCAACAAAGAAGAAAATCGATTTTGATGTGATAACAACAGAATGGCTACTCAAAATGTTTGATGAGAAGGATTCAGTTGGAAGAGAGGCGCTTCTTGCTTCAATAGTCCTTCGTGGGGCTGAATCATACTATGGCCTGGTGAACACATATGATAAGAAAAGAGGATATTAGGCGGGCAATCAGAACCTTTGAACGATGGGATAATTCTGGGAGGTGGAAAGCGCCAAACGAAATTTTCAAAAAGCACACCCTTGAGAAATCCGAGAATTCATTGAAGACCGCTCAATATATTTTACAAATCATGGAAGACCCAAAGATAAAAGAGACTTTCAATGCTGAAAATTATGACGGGACATTATGGATCATCAATGCGTCATACTATCGCATCTTCTTCTTGGCGCAATATCTTCTTGCGCTTGACAATAAGAAACTTCCGGATGATGCGGAAGATACACATAAGACTATCGAACTTGCTCTGCTATATTATTTCATAATCAAGGGTTCGGGATTAGAAGGAAAAACAGATATCCAATGGGAGGAAATCAAAGAATCAAGATTCTCAAAAGCGCTTGAAATCATCTCTTCTGCTAATGAGGAGATTGAAGAATTGACACAACAAAAAGCAAAAAGAACTGTCGAATACATGGAAGCGGAACGACAAAAACGGCATAGTTTCACATATAGGATGACTGTTAACGCAGAATTAGAGAAAGCAAGGACTTCTTTAAATCGTGCAATTGAATTTGGAGATATTGTAAAAGAATATATTCATGCAAGGAAACTTGAATAAACAGTGTCCCCTCATCTACCCGCACTATCTCATACCCGGTCGGGGCAATTTTTATCTTTATCTCGGAGAATGTGATACAAGAATTAGTCGCTTACAATCGTTTGCAGACTTTCTTTGTGAATTCAATAATCTTATCTGCATAATCCTTATCAAAGCGTTTCCCATAATAAAGAATGCCGTTTCTGAAATATCTAAGTTGGTCCAACATTTGTATTTCTGAATCAGTAAATTTAAGCCTTCGTGCATAAGCTACTTCTGCTTCATGAGCACCCTGACCAGAACTAGTAAATCCCTGTTCAAACATATTTGCTCTAACTAAAAACATGATGATGTTATAACAATCCTCGAGATAATCATTTGCATTTTCGTCATCGATCCCCATCTTCTTGAATGCTTTCTGCAATTGATCAAGTTTTCTTTCGGATTCATGACGCAGATTCTCTGCTCTTTGATTGTCTGGAGAGACTTTCCTAGCAACTCCTTCTTCAATGAATTCCTCGAATTGCTTGACAACTTTCATAGATCAACCACCCCATGCAATACAATCCCACTTAATATGTTGTTTTTTAAATGTTTGTGGATATCCTTCCAGGAATTATAAAAATTCATATTTATTTTTCTATTCAAGACAGTTTCAAATCTTTCTAGATCAAGGATCTTATCTTTTCCTCCGATTACTGCCAAATCTATATCTGACCTCATCGCATCTTCTCCTCTTGCATAAGATCCGAATAAGACAATAGTAGTTCCTGGAAATTTTTCCTCAAGAAAATCAGATAACCCAGATAAGAGAATCTGCTTTTGGTTCTCAATCCTCTTGACTTGTATGGCTCTGGGATTGTCTCTGTTGAATGATATGAAGTTTATAGTCTTGGTTTTTTCCAGCTTCACATAATCCTCTGAAAGAAGGGTCTTAATAGAATTCGCGACGGCCGTTGGTGAAACGCCTAACGCCTTGGATATCTCTCTCTGGCTTAGTTTTTCTCCTGCTCTTATGCAAAGAAAAGAGATTATCTCCAGTTCAAGGCTGGTAAACTTAACTTTATACATATCCATTTTACTTTACCCATGTAAAGTTAACTTTATATATAAATGTTTGCTTTCGAGACTAAGCAAGTGTCCTCTCTTCTACCCGCACCATCCCATGCCAGGTCGGGGCACTATTACTTTAACTAGGAGAATGTGATACATCATTGTTGTCTACAATAATCTTGGAAGCATAAATCTATGTGCACAACTCGCCCAGTGACCAGTCTTCTTTTGAGGTTTCATCAAAAAAAGTATATCCCTATTTGGTCTTCTCGCAATATCTGATTTGAAGATAATATAAATTAGCTTACAATCTCAAATGATAAAGGAACAGAGGTGTTGATAATGGCATATCTAGGAATATTATTAAGTTTTTTGATAAGCTTGATTATTTCAGCAATCATCATCTATCTAGCTGCAAAATTGCTTGGAGAAACGGAGGGATTTGGCACAGCGATATTTGCTGCATTTATTGGAGCAATAATCTTTGCAATAGTATCATATTTCTTTGGTATTGGTTGGATAGCATCAGTAGTCGGAGGCATTGTATGGCTCATTGCTCTTGGCAGCTTATATAAAATGGGTTGGCTGAAATCTTTTTTTGTAGCCATTGTTATTTGGATTTTTGCAGCAATTGTCAGTTTGGTGCTGCCAACGATTGTGGGGCCTCTATAAGAACAAAGAGGGAGTTATTTTTTTGGTACAAGATACAGATTCAGTATTTCCTGATGATATTAAAGTCAGGTAGAATCTTAAATGGTCAAAAGCAAAAAAAACACGGATTTATGGATATAACCGTGGGAGGACTTAGTTGAAGTTAACAGAATATAATAAATAAACAATAATCGGATAGGTGAAAAAATGATAAAAAACGATTCAAATGAAACTAAAGGATTAAGAGAAAGAACACACGAGAGTGTTGACATGGTTATAGACAAAGCTGAAGATATGAACCAAAGCGGCAAAAAAACGATGGCTCATGTAAAAGAGAAAGCAAAAATGATGGGGATAAAGGTCGATGAATACATCAAAACGAACCCGAAAAAAACAGTGATGTTTGCCGCTGGGACTGGCGCAGTTCTCGGTGCAGTTGCAGTAGCAGCTTTCATGAGGAAAAAGCGTAAGAATCAACCATTAAATTGATGCAGATTCAAAATGGTCTTTATGGGTCTGGATGAGATGAATTAGGTATGTGGATAGATTATTGTTGATTCCTCGTATGGATCCATACAAGATAATCTTCGATTACAAGGCAATAAAATTGCCGGCACAGAAAATCTTATATTTTTTTGTGCCTGTGCCAGCAATTCATTGCTGTGCACCTAAAGTTGCATGTTGATGACGAAGGTGTAGTCTGTGAATTGAACAAGATACGTAAGCTTATCAAGAAGCCAAGGTCTTCACCAGATGTCTACACACCAACAGATGATGAGTTGAGAGATATACCTCAATAATAAGAATAAAAACATAATTCTTATAAAGAATCAAGGATTCCTTGATAGAATGGATTCGCTACAAACTATAGTTAATAAAAAGCAGCTTGAAGGGTGGTGTAAACTTCTGCCGGATTGTGAGACATTCCTTGAAAATTTCTTCTGTTCCTGTAAGCCATATGGTTTGGAGACAAATCTTCTTAACTATGTCCATGATATTAAGAGCCAGATTGCTATTGATCCTACGTGGCAGGAATACAAAAATCCGTTGATGCAGGCTTTTTTTGATATTATAGGATATGATGGACAGTAAAAATCTGGAAAATTTATTTTTCCATCGATGCCCGTATTACAAATTTCAAGCTTAATTTCTGCAGCGTGGAATAGTATAATCTTGCATTTCCACTCGTCTATTGACGAGTGGTGATTTAGTGGAAATGCAAGGGTCCGAGAAAACGACCCGGAGCGAAGCGGAGCTAAGTTTGCTAAATTCTGCTTTAGCAGAATTTAAAACTGCTTTGCAGTTTTAAGCAAACTTATAATTCGCTTTGCGAATTATGCCACTGGTCTGTGACCAGGGGTGGTCGTTTTCGATTGACAAAAAGCAAAAAACACTTATACAATCCAATCTGCAGAATATATATGCCACGCTATCCACGTATCTCAGACACACCTGACAGATTAGATCATCAGGGGAATAAGCTCTGCAGGAATTGCGATAATCCAACAGCAAAAGGAAGAAGACATTACTGCTCTCAGAAATGCATGACAGAATTCAATCGTAATAATTCCTGGTATTGGGTGAGAAAAGACATTCTTAGGAGAGACAATTATAGGTGCAGCATCTGCAAAAAGAGATCCAGAAAAGCGCAGCTGGATGTCGATCACATAATCCCTGTCCAGATGGGCGGGCAGCTGTTTGAAAAAGCTAATTTACGAACACTTTGCAAAGAGTGTCATAGGGCGAAGAGCCGGCTTGACCGCGAAGCTTTGGCTGACTGAGGACTATCTCTTTTTTTCTATTCTCGCATTATATTCCCTTATCGCTTTCTGTGTCCTGCCTTCTATCGAGTGTGGTGCTAGCCGTCCGCAGAGTCCGATGTTGTTCTCATCATACTTGCAGACACCACGGCACCATGGAGTCCTGCTTTTAGTGACTACGCAACCGATGTTTCTTCTGTAATGGAGATCTTTCTTATGATGCTTTGTATCTTTTTGGCTTATCAACATCAAAAGATCTTCAGCAGTCAATTTTTGCTCTCCTTCGTGAGCATCTTCACTTGATCTGTATCCTTCTACGACCTTCACCAGGTTCGAGAACATCTCTTTTTGCTGTTCTGCTGAAAGGTAGTCTAGTCCCGGCGACAGCATCTGCCAGGTTCTTATATGGCTCATCTGGTCTGTATATTGTCATTTGATTCTCCTCATACCTGAAACAGTGATATGGTTTTAATAACTTTTTTTAGAACCTATGATAAAGTCATCATATATGAAGTACTGGAAAAAGGGTCCTGTTTTTTTTAGATGGTGGGGGATAGCTGCAATCAGTGATCTTCTTATTCTTCGGTTCTTCTAAGCCCCATTGTTATCTCGAATTCCCGCATCTCAAGGAGCTTTTCAAGTATCCTCCTGCCATTGTCTGTGATTTCTATCAATTGCTTTTCATTGTTTTCGATCTTCTTTATCCAGCTCTTTTTTATCATCTCTTCAGTATAGAGCTTCATCTGCTTATGTGATAAATTCGACCCGTACATGAGTCTTGTCGGCTTTATCGATCCGCCTTTCTTTGAGATTATCTGAAGAACATCACAGATTATGTCTGTCTTGTCTCTTGCCATTTTTCTTCATGATTGCAAAAGTGATCAATAACAATCCATATCCGACCATCTGGATCATCTTTGCGGCTGCATAGAACCGCACATCCACCCCTTTCAATGATAGGACCAACTGTGTGATCGCAAGGATTATAAAACTTACTGTGATCATCTTTGTCGATCTGCATTTGTATCTTGTCATATTCTGTATGTGATGGACTGTGATGCCTGCAAGGAACATGAATGCAGTGAGATTGTATACAAATGGCTCAAGAAAGCTAAGATAAAGTGATACGAGTATCAGGTACCAGATGAGCAATTTCGTCATGAGGTCAAGTCTTCTGAAGTACAGCAGAAAAAGAAGGTAGAAACCAGACAATGCGAGGAATCTGAACAAAAGGACGCTTGAATAGAACAAGGCGTGATTAGATGCGATGATATCTGTCGTCACTAGGATAGATTCAATCTTATTCTGTTCAAATGCTGTGAAATAGACAAAATAATATGTTATTGTCCTGATAAGATAAGACATTGAAAGCAGAAGAAAAGCAGTACTTGTTGTGATGTAGCGTTTCCTGCCATCCATATCCACCTTATGGAACGAAAAGGCATATAATGCAATCAAAAATAAGATGGCTGTGCTGATCGCATCGATCACTAGATCTTTACCTATGAACCACGGTGGGCTGAATATAAAATCCCTTGCACTGAACAAAAATTCCATTGTTCTATTGATCTGATGTCCCTTTATAATCTTTGTGGAGCGGGATTCTATATTTTGGTTCTTGATATCGCTTGCATAATGTATTCATATAGGGCATCCTTACTAAAACCAACAAAAACAGTGAGGTGTTTGCGGATGGATATCGAACAATGTATGGGACTTGAGGATCTGTATGATCTGAAAGAGGAAGAAAGGGCGTTTTTGAGGACAAGAAGCGGCTGGGACATCAGTGAAGGGATTGAATGGAGCGGATCTGACCTGATTGATAGATGCAGACGAGGAAGGTCCTTGATGATCTAAGGGGTGATGCCTGATGGAAAATTACAATGAACAGATATACAATATGGATGAAGAAGAGGAGGGCTTTCTAAAAGCCCTTGACAGGTGGCGCGTTGAATATGAGAACGAATGGAGCAATGCAAGAGCATCAAGAAAAGGAATCAACATGAAAAAAGTGGTGGTTTAGGGCAAAAGGAACAAGGTGGGCCGCGATTGAAAAGACCCTTGAGAGGCACATAGCGGTCGCCTGCTCTCCTTTTTTTTGATGTATTATCTTGCTAAATCTTTATAAACTTACTAGCATTAATCAGGCCATCATGAAAAAAGCGGATCCAGAACTGCCAAGATTGACAAAGAACGATCAGGAAGTGCTAAAGAGCATAATCAAGCATGCGAAGATGCCTGACACTGAGATTGCGAAGAAGATGAATCTCTCTCCGCAGGCAGTCTTCAAGATCAGAAAAAAGCTTGAGGAATGTGGGATCATAAAAGGGTATCAGCCGATCATCGACTTAAAGAAGATCGGGATCGATGTCATGGTGAATCTGGTCATCAGATTGAAGCCAGTGGTCTGGGACACATATTCAGATAATCAGATCTCTGAACGAATCAAGCAGCTACCACATGTCATCAATGCTTATCGAGTGCTTGAGGCAAGAGCGAGCCATGTCATACTGATGGGGTTCAAAGATCTTGCACAGATGGATAAGTATCTTGCTAAGATCCAGACAAAATTCGCAAAGGAGATCGATATACTTGCGATATATCCATTCGCGACAGATAAGATCATAACTGAATCTCGGGTTGGTCTTCTGTATGAGATCATAGACAAGAAAGAATTTCCATTAGATGAATTTTTCATTAAAAAAGAATGATTCTGTTGAAATCTTAAATCAATTCCACCTAGCTTGGTTTTTTGATTCTACCAAAGACTTTTAAATCTTTCAATCCATGTGGACAGCATCACTTAATAAGTGATTGATCTATGGGGACTGCGATGGGAGAGCCTGGTTCTCAAGAAATACTTCAAGGAGGTATGGAAAAGATGAGCGGAAAAGATTATGAAGACGACGATTTCGAAGACAATGACTTCGAAGAAGACTCTGACGAAGAAGATTGATCATGTATCCACATACAGGTCTGATGTCAAGAAGCATAGTGAATCAATTATTCTTATCAGGCGCACAGGGTGACTGTGCGCCTATTTTTAGAACCAATCGATTGGGATTCTGACTTTTCTTGCTTTTTTGCCAGCGCCAAAAAAGGCGAAGGTTTAAATCCTGGGTCAAAGAGACATCTTTCAATGGGAAAGATAAAGAGAAGTTTCACAAAGGCATCCATAAGTGAGCCGGCTTTTGTGGCACTTGTGTCGGCGGCACTTGAGGCATACGACAAAGAGACCCTAGGTGCGATAATGGGCACTGTGTACAAGAAGAAGATACTGATCAAGCACGCAGTCGCATATCAATGTGCTATCCGAAAGCTAGAAGAAGTGAGCATCTGGCCGGCAAAAGAGAAGAAGATCAGGGATGCTATCAACGCGCTTACCGGCTATAAGATCCTCGGTGATTTCCATTCTCATCCCGATTGGACATGCGTCCTTAGTAAACATGATAAAGCAGATATGATCGAGAACGGGACACGGATTTCGGTCCTTATCAGTGTCGGGCAAGCTGATGGCAATAAGATCCCTTGGGGATACGATAAGGACGAAAAATTCCTGTATGGGACTTTGAGGGGAGATTTTTTACTGAATATACGGGTGTATGCACGGGAACTTAATTCTAAGAGGATATACAAAGTGCCGATCGACTGCCCTTTTGTTACTAGTATGAACAAGAAAGCTCTCTATTGAATTTGTTTCTTGCTTTGGAAAGTAATATATAATCCTGATCACAAAAGAGATATAAGATGGGGTTTGGTACTGGATTCGCTTGGTTCATGCTTGGGATCGTCGTCATCATGTTCTTTGCAGGCATGGTTGTTGTGTATGGGGATCGTATCATCAAGACCACTAGTGGCCTTGTATCTAAAGGTGATTCGATAGAAGGGCGTATGAATACTGCTATGGATATAACAAAAGTATTCAACAACTGTGGTCTTATCACGATCTTTGCAGAGAACATGGGAAGCGAGCAGCTTGATCTGACGAAAGTGGATCTCTTTGTGAATAATATTTTCATAGCGCGGGATACCACGGTCAGGACTTTTGAGCTGAACAGCTCTCTGGATATACGGAATCAGGGATTATGGGGACCTGGAGAAGTGCTCATGATCAATGTGACTTCTGTCGCTCCAAAAGTCGATACAGTTGTGAAGCTCATCAATCAATATGGCAGTTCTGTGAATGCTACCCTTCTTGATGCCACTCTTATCTGCAGTTAGAACAAAATTATTCACTAGTTATCAAGAATCAAGAGAAAAAAAGAGGCAACAGGTTTTGGTGATTCGTGGGGAGGGGGGATATCAAAAGAATAGATTCACCAACCCTTGTCGCCTCTTTAGAGTATGATTTTGATTTCTAGGGTGGAGTATTGAGTTCCTTTATAAACCTTTCGGTATGTCACTACTCAAAAGAAACAAAGCAAATTTCTCTCATGTTGTCACGAGTTGGAAAATATCACGAAGATTCATCACAAGGAACCCGATCATAAGCATCACTATATAGACTGCCTTGTTCCACATGAGGACCTTTTTTCCATCAAGATTGAGTATCGGGATGAGATTGAATAATCCTAGCCAGGAATTTATAAGATAACCATATGTGGCGACGACAGTCAGTACTCCACTTACGTGGGGTAGCAGCAGAAGAAAAAGCACTGCTATCACAAAATTGACTGCGGGCCCGGCAAGTGATATGATACCGTTCTGTCTCTTGTCTATATGGCCATATATCATCACTGCGCCAGGTGCTGCGAACACGATCCCGAAGAGAGATGTCACGAGGGCAAAGACAAGCATCTGATTATTAGCCTGGAATTCTGCATGGCAGCCGTATCTTTGAGCAGCTATCTTATGGCCAAGTTCATGGAATATAAAACCAAGCCCGACAGATAACGATGCCACCAGGAATGAGCCGACGATATTCCCTAGACCTCCGAGCACGATAGCGAAAGCTAGCGAGATGACAAACCAGGCTTTCAAGAGCTCACGGAGCTCATTCTCCGACATAGTGAACTTATGCGAATTGCGATCGATATGTCGCTTGTAATCTACAGATCCGATCCTTAATGGTGTCTTCAACTTCTTTCTCACCTAGATGATCTTTTTCAGACGGATATCGCTTATCATCAGGAATGCGCTGACAAGATATACAACTATTGTCGGTGTCCCTAATTTCGCGAAGAAAAGCAATGGGAACATGATACCATTTAAAGTTATCGGGATACCGATGTAATGCTTCAATTTTGTCACATTGAATCTGGCAAGTCTGAGCATCCCACAGACCACAAAAAAGATCAGTATCGCTGTGCTGATTGGATCATTGAATCCTCTACAGAACGCAAAAATCGCAGGCGCGACACCAAAAGAGACAACATCGGCAAGAGAATCGAGCTCTTTTCCAAAATCATCGCAGACATTGAGATAACGTGCGACTTTTCCATCTAGGAAATCGAATATCACCGCGATAAGCATCATGATGGCTGCCCATGTGAACCTGCCATTTATCGCAAGGAATATGCTTATCAGCCCGCTGATCAGATTGCCTGATGTGACAACATCCGCAAGCGATATGTCTTTGAGTATTTTCATATCAGTAGATGTCACACTTATAGTTTAAATATTTTAGTACCTGGCGATGCTGCTGCTTCCTGATTTCACTCTGTCGCCTTCTTTTACTATGGGTCTGATCTTATTTGGCAGGATCAGTGTCACTTGGCTTCCCAGATTGATAAGCCCGTATCTCTCCCCTTTTTTGAGTCTATCTCCCTTCTTCACAAAACATTCGATCCGTCGTGCCAGAAATCCTGCGATCTGTATGACTTTTATCTTTCCTATGGCTGTGTCAAGGATCATCTCATTTTTTTCGTTAGTGAGCGAGTCTTCAAAATGTGAAGCGTTGAAGAAATTACCTTTTGAATGTCGCGTAGAAATCACTTTTCCATCAAGCGGCGCTCTGTTGACGTGCACATCAAAAGGTGACATGAAGATGGAGATCAACCAACCATCTGGACTGATATCAGAAGCCAATGTGCTTATCTTGCCAAACAGCCCTTTCTTAATCTTCAGCTTCGATCTGTCGAACTGGATCACCTTCAGTATCCTGCCGTCCGCTGGTGACACAAGGATCTTGCCTGTCGGGATATCTCTTTCAGGATCACGCAGGAAATGGATCCGCCAGAACGCGATTGTCAGGATGAAAGCTGCTGCGAATACGCTCAGGATGATTTTCAGGTACATTATCATTATGTGCTATGGTGGATTATCCATTATTTAAATCATTCTATCATATCATCTGGCACCATCTTTCTGATGACGCTGCCAAGCAAGAAGAATGTGATCCCCATCGCAAGTAGTACTGTCGGAAACATATTTGTCAATACAAGTGGCAATACTATCTCGAGGTGCTGTCCAAGGACATCAAGTCCATTTGCCATGATTATATTATTCATCAAATATGATGTGTTCACTGGATAGAAAATCGTGAACACTTTGACGCCTAATGGGAGGATTGTGAAATGGACTCCTACATATGTGAAGACAAAAGAGAATTGATACATGAATTGGATGATGTCTTTTGCATGAAGCATGTACAATGAAAGTAGAAGTGATATAAGAAGCAAGAAAAGAAATCCCAATATAATCAGACGATACTTGTCGAATGTGAGCAGTCTGCTGTTTGATATAGTGAGATCTTCATATGAATAGATCTCAAGAAAAAGACGCACGAACGCATCTTTTCCCTTTGTCAAACCAGTCACGAAATGTACACATGGCCTTTCATGGATAGTCTTTCTTGGATAATGCTCTGGTCTCAATAATTCTGAGCAGGTGTCCATGATTGCTGCCATGGCCGCTTTTTGAGAATTCTGATCACTGTGATCATATATGTCTGTGAAGATATCTTCCATGAAAGTAGAGAACGAAAGGTCCTGTACGATCAGATAAAGTATGAAAAAGAACACTAAAGCTGTAAGTGATACAATGATTGATCGCATGAGTCTTTTGAAGCGCATATCAAGTTTTTTGTAATGGATTTATGTTTATATATTTATGCGAGGAAAAAAATCATGACTGGCAATAACAAGCATCCCATGGCATGGCTTCTCTTGACGCCGACAGTCGGCGCTATTGTGCCTAGCGCTGTCGCAGTGAGCGTTATGATCAATCCGATCCATCCTGAGAAGATGATGACAAGCAGGATGATAAGTCCGATGACACTCAGGACCATTGCTTTATAGTTCAATCTTGTGATCAATCGTGAAAAGATATCAGTTATCCTAAATGCTAGCCATGTGACGATTCCACTAGTGATGAGCGCGGCAAGAAGGAGTATCAACAATCCTTGTGTGTCGATTGTTCCCGCGATCTGCTGCACAGCGACGATGGCTCCGTTCCTTGCTTTGTCAAGGGTATAGAATGTTACTAGCGAGAAAAGGAAATTGACAGTGTTTATCCCTCCGACTAATATCATGAACGCATGGTCGCTTATCTTCCCGACAAGTTGCATGCCGATGATCGATGCTTGCGCGGCACCAAGACCTGGGAAAAGTCCTGTGAGACTTCCTGCGATCGTGCCGCCGAATAATGCTTTTATTGTATGCCATCTTCTTGTTTTTATCGGATCTGACTTTGTCTGCTGTGGTATGCCTGTTGTCTGATCTAAAGATAAAAGTAACGTGCTCACTCCAAAAAGTCCCGAGAGCATCGGCAGCAATGGTTGGGCTATATTCTCTGCGTTCAACACAATCAATCCCAAGGTTCCCGAAAGCGCGAAGATAAAAAGGCCCCATGCTCTTTTTTTCATATCATTTTCTTTTATTATCATGAAAAGCACGACGGCCACCAAGATGTATCCAATGTATGGTTTAAGGAAATCATATATCCTCGGTGCTACGGGTATCATGAGCGGGAACAATGCAGCAGTGAGTATCAGGCACATGAGGCTTCCTATGACTGTGAGTCGTACTGCGTCGTAACCTTTTCCCTGCAGTAATAATCTATGTCCGGGTAGCACGCCCATCACCATGTCCGGGTCAGGCGCTCCGAGGAAGATGGATGGGATCGAATCAAGGAATGTGTGCGTTATTGCCATCGCGACTATGAATGATCCGAGCACGATCGGTGATGTATATGCAAGAAGGAACGGTGATATCGACACGCACATGATAGAGACTAAATTGATGTGGATGCCAGGGATGAGGCCTGTGAAAGTCCCGGCAGTCACACCAAGGGCGATTGCGATGATTATCTCAAGAAACATTGATTATGCACCCAATTTATCTAGCATTTCCATCGCTTTTCGATCAAATCTTGAGAATGCGAACCATCTTTTCCCTAGATCTTTTAGTGATGCGCCGATATGATAGACATCTTTTTCATCGATGATCATGAATCTATCGTGAGATTCATTAAACTCTTTTAGGGTTATGGGGCCATATTGGGAATTGAATTTCTCCAAGTCTAATTTCAACTGTTTTGAGATATTCTTTGTGAATAAAGTTATTTTAACATCTTTTTTCTTCTTTGAAAATAATGTCAATACAGAATCATCAATATAATTATCAACTAAAATTATTGATTTTTTAGCGCATCTAATCAAGTCAGAGATAAATCTGTGCGCATCGAATACCTGGCCGTTGTAGAATATCCCTTGTTTCTTGATCAATTCCTTGCTTTCAATAGCATCGAATATTTCTTCGAACTTTCCATCGTATTCAATGTGTTTTCTTTCAATGCTATCTAATCTTCTAAACAGGTCTACATTTTTTGAGATAAAATGTCGCATCGCCACGAATGCATCCATTATCTGGATGCTAACTATAATTGCTGTTTTACTTCTTAATATTCCAGAAAGCATTGAAACTCCTTGTTCAGTGAATACGTGGGGTAGATTTCTTCTACCTCCATGTCCTAAACTTGAGGTGCCATTTTGGTACCTCAAGTATTCATTTTTCTCTAAGATGCCATTTTGGAACCATAAAGCATCAGACTCTAAATCAGTTAATTTAAACATAAAATGTTCTGGAAATCGTCCAATATTTCTTTTTACTGCTCGATTTAATGTTTTGGTTTCAATACCATATAATTCAGCTAAGTCACTATCAAGCATGACTTGTTGATCTCTGATTGTGTGAATTTTATTCTTTATTTTTTCATCTGATTTTGCTATTTCTTTTCCCATACCAATTTGCTAAAATGCCAGAATTTAAATGTTTTAGCCCTTCTCCTCGGATTTCTTTCGAAGACTTCGGAAGCTTTCCGATTTATAAATCAAACATCCGTTTTGATGGATACTTGGATTACTTTGAGTCACCCAAACAAGTATTTCGTTTGGATGCCTGTTATTCTGGGAATGCGTGTTCGTTTAAGAAAGTTAACCAGAAATCCCATAGGTCAGTCCCCGGGGAACTGGGCGTGCCTTTAGGCTTGGGAGGATGTCAATGTTTGTAATGTACTTGTCATACCTTTGAAGAAATTGAGAAAAAGGAAGCCTTTTATATCGCTTGCGTCAGGACTATCAACATCTATCGTCGTGATTCATACTGCTTAAATAGCTGCTTGAATAAGGCAGGTACTTTCTTCATCTCTTCAGGCGGTGCGACATATGCGATCCGCATCTGCGTCCTCCCTGGGTTCTCTTTGCCGTCGCTGATTGAATAGAAGCCTGCCATCGGAGAGACGAGCAAAGTCATCTCTCTCCCATCAAGTATCACTTTTCCTTTCTGCGCACAATACAACACAAAATCAAGTGCGTTAAATCCAGGTTTAGCTATCCTTCTGACATCGACAACAGAATAGATCGACGCGTCAGGGTTTGAGACGATGATGCCTTCCATGTTTTGTCTAAGTTCTGAAGTCAGGCTTTCCATCATCCTGTGGTAATATTCTCTCAGCTTGCCATACCATGATTTTAGTTTCTCATGAGGCTCATCTGCGAGTCCGCCTATGATGTATTGTCCGATCACATTCGAACATAAATCTGCTGTGTTCTCAGCCACAGCTTTCTCATGGAATATTTTATTGTCGGTGACAAGCGCGCCTATCCGAAGACCGCATGCGTTCCAGACTTTTGACGCAGTCTCGATACTTATCCTTCTTCCTTCGATACCCGGGACATCAGAATCATCTATTCCCCAGATGCTCACAGTCGCATGATCGACATAGTACAATTCTCTATAAGCTTCATCACTGACCATCCACAGATTATGCTTCACACAGAGTTTCGCATACTCGATCATGGTCTTTCTGTCGTAGAAATCACCTGTCGGGTTGTCATATGGTATCACGACCATAGCGCCAGGCCTTCTCCTCTCGATCACTTTCTCGATCTGTTTTATATCAGGTCGCACAAACACGCCATCGTGATCAAGGTGCCGTGAGACAGAGATCGTCGACCTTCCAAGTCTTTCTGCCATCGCTTTGTAATTTGTATACGCCGGATCGATCATGAGAAGCGGTCTCTCTATTGTCCCTGCTTTTCCGCAGATGCCAAGTGTGATTAGCTCCATGGCCTGGCTTCCGCCATTCGTGATCTGGGAAAATAATCTGGATGTGTCGAATCCACTTGAAGATATTATATTCAGAAATGCGGCGTTCGCCTCTTTCTCGCCGACTGTGGCAGAGTATTTGACGATGCCCCCAGAAAATGGGCTGCCTTTCGCATATAGATCCTTCATCCTCTTCTGCATCGCTTCATGCATGGGCAAAGATACATTCCCTATCGCGACATTGATGGCATTGACGCCATCGGTTCTTTTGCTGAATTCGATCTGCGCCAACCTTATCGCTGACGGCATCCTTGATATAAAATGTTCGGACATCTCAGGTTTCATTGTATTTCCCTCGGATTATATCATCTGAAATCAATAACTCGATTATAAATCTGTCTATTCGAATGGTTTTGTATAAACTCGTGTTTTGATTATCTGTGCCTTTTCTGTTTTTATATTCTCCATTAGGTATAGTCCCGACCGCCTAAGCGGTCCGGACACTGTCTGCCCTTGCTATATTTTATTTCCCATACCATTGAAACCCGTCTCGGTGGGGCATGAAGCGCAAGCTGACCTGAAGGCTTGGTCAGTGTGCCCAGCTAAAAATAATATTTCCAGACAAAGCGACTTTTTACAGAACTTATCAGAATCTAAAACTATTAATACTCTTCAGGAAACCATGATACCATGACACTTCCTCTCTATGCAGCACCGATGAACTATCTCTCTAATTGTCTCTATAGGCATATCGTGCTCTCTCATGGTGCTGATTTCGCATTCTCTGAGCTCATGCGGATGGATCGGGTGGATCGTGAACTCGAGAATCAGAAATTGAGACTCTTTGAAGAGGATCTCTTAAGAACAATATTTCAGATTGGGGTCGGCACGAAAGAAGAAGTAGACGATGCTGTCGTGACAATAAAAGAGCATGTGGGGCTGCCAAAAGAGATAAACCTCAACATGGGCTGTCCTCATTCAAGCATGAAGAAAAAAAAGATCTGTGGCGGGATACTTTTCGACCAGGAATTGATGCATGAATTATCTTCTCGTTTGGTTGATGATTGCAAAGGTATAATCCCAAGCGTCAAACTGCGTATCGGGCTAGATCCTCAGAAGATCCAGATCGATGAGTACCTTGATGTATTGCATGATGCAGGAATCAGGAAAGTGTACATCCATGCGAGGTCTCTACGCCATCCTTATGCTCGTCCAGCTACGTATGGGTCCCTAAGCGAGGCAAAGCGACAGTTCCCTGATATGATGCTCATCTTCAATGGCGATATAGATTCATGGCACGCGTATCAGGACATAGTGGATGATTTTCTTTGTGATGGCGTGATGATCGGAAGGACCGCGATACAGAATCCTTTGATTTTCCAGCAGATAAAGAACAAAGAGAAGACATACAAGGGCCCATTCAATCCAGAGCAGAAAGACACAAGCCTCGTCCACTATGATGGCTTCACATACCTGTCAAAAGAGAAGGCAGCGGTCATAATCGAGTTGGTCGATCTTTGCGAAAAAGAAGGCTTGCCGCTCGAGTATATCAAGAGTAATCTGAAAGAACTGCTCAAAGGCATAACTGATAAGATACTGCTTAGGGCGCTCAATATAGATATAAGCTTCGATGATGTAAAAGCTCTTCTACATAAAATGTCTGATTCTTGGTGACTTCTTTCGGAATTTTTCCGTGCTCAATTTCTCCATAAACAAACATTTAAATTCCGGACTATTCTCTCGCTAGCAATGGATATAATCTATCTTTCATATGGCGATGATGTGAAGAATCACTACAGGACATATTATTCTATACTCACTTTCCAGAACAATAATCTTTCATTCAATGGTAAGATAAAGATCTTCACGACAGATGAAGGATTCTATGAGGCACTTCCAAAAGTGGATATCTGCAAGTTCGATGGCATACGGGTCCAAGATGACATAAAGAAGTATGGTTTCTTCCATTTTTTCAAGCTGGATTTGTTGCGCAGCCAGAAAGACACGTTCATGTTCGTCGACAGCGACACTTTCTTCCTCTCAGACATAAGTGATCTTTTGGATAATATACAACCCGGACATGCAGTCATGTTTCAAAAAGAGTACCTGTTGAAAGAGAATCCATTCTATAGGGTGTATCTAGATGGCATCCATCATCTTATCCAGCCAGACACGGTCATGTATAATTCTGGTGTCATTGGGATCCACAAAAAAGATATCCCATTGATCGGCGATGCATTGCCTATAACCAGAAATATCCTTGACAAGAAAAAAGTCCACACAGCTGAACAATTGGCATTGAGCGCGGTCTTGCAGAAACGACTGAAGATAACAGAAGCATGCCGTCATATGATACATTATTGGAACAGGAAGGATTATTATGATCCAAAGATAAAGAAGATTGTCGACCAGCATAAACAACAGGACAATCGTGAAAATAATATAGAAAAAGAAAAAAATAAATAAATTACCAATCAAGCTTCTCAAGGTCTGAATCCATGTCATCGAGATCTCCCATATCGAGATCATCGCTTGTGGATTCAGCTTCTGTCAGGTCTGTGCTGACCTGATCGACATCAGCGACACCTGTCGTTGTGGCGACATCTGCCGCGGGTTGAGTTGTTGTACTGGTAGTAGTCTTTGTGTCATCTGCCGTGGTGTCTGCTTTCTGCCCGCATCCTACGATAAACAGAGCGAACGTGAGCATCAGACCAATCGCGATCATTTTTTTCATCATTTTTTATGCACCTCTGAAATAAAATCAAAAAAACTCTACGCTTCCGTAGAGTTTTCTGTTGTGGTGGTCGCATCTGCCAACAAGACTGCGCCGCCTGCTGTACCACCTTCGATCTTGCAGACGTTATTGATGCATTTCGCAGTACCTGAACAGCTTGGGTCATTAGACATCACTGTTGGGCACATCATCCCTGCGCATCTTTTAGCTATGTCTTCTTTCCACATATCTGCGTTGTCTTCATGTACAGCCATGACTTTTCCACCAGCGCCGCATCCGCAGCATCCAGCATTCACGCGGACGCAATCACTGTCTTCACTGCATGATTTTTTGACCAGGCATTCAGTCTCCCAGTTTCTTATGCATTCTTTTTTTGCTGCGCACCAAGTATATCCTGCTGATGCTTTGCATCCGTGTTCATCCTCATCTCCTCCGAGGATTGGAACTGGTCTTGGATCAATGGCAACTGAGCCATCGTCGTCGACGACAACATATTCCCTATCATCTGAACCGGTCTCGTCATCAGCGCCGCATTTTGAGATATCTCCGCCAGCAGCTTTTATTTCTCTTACAATCTCTTTTAGAAGACTGTGGGCTTTTTCAATCTTGTTCTCTGCCTGCTTGATCAATGTGTGCGTTTTTGTGACGTAATCTTTTGCGTTCGCATCGTCATTTGACTTCGCATCAGCTAGGTATTTCCTTGCAGTCTCATAATCCTCCTTTGCAGAGGCGACTAGTGAACTGAAGTCATCAATCTTCGAATCGATACCAGCAACATCGATACCCTGCTCTTCAAGTGAAAGAACTGCGCAGTCAAGCTTCCCTTCAAGATGCTCAGCTCTTTTGACAACATTGCCAACAGTTCCTACAACGACTTTCGCTGCATCTCTCTTCGCATCTTCCTTGATGTCTTTCCATAAAGATGCAACTTCTGAAGCGATCTTCTTGATATCGTCTTTTGTGGTCGCCGCATCAAGCCTTGTCGCTAGAGCTTCTAGCTTGCTGATCGCAGAATCGACTTCTGACTCGATGTCTGAAGAATCGGTGGATGTGATATATTCTGAAGAACCTGCTTTCTCTTTTATCTTTTTCAGATGTTCGATAGCCGCTTTTATGCTTTTGTAGACATATTCTTTGGCAGCCGCTTGCGCCTTGTCCTGATCTGCTTTGCAGCCATCGCTATCCTTGCATGCAGCGATCTTCGCTTTCAATTTATCAAATTCATCTTTTTTATCTTTGAAGTCTTTTACAAGATCCACATAGTTCTTCTTTGCCAAGTCATAGCGATTTTTTGCTTCTGAAAGTTTGTTCTGAGCGATGATTCGTGATTTGAACATCTCTTCTTTTTTCACTTCCATAAGCTTTAAGTTCTTTAGCTTGTCAACTGCGTCTGTTCCATTCAAGAGATTCTTCTGCTGAGCTCTTGTCAGGTGAGATAGGACTTGTGCTTTATCCGCAGTCAATCCATTGAACATATCAGTGACTTTGTCTTTTAGTATAGTATCATTTGATAATCTTTGGATGTTCCTGAGCCTATATTCAGCGACATTTGTCACAACCTTTGCGATCTCAGGTCTTGCCTGGACAAACTGTTTCATCTTAGCTGTCCTGATATCCTGGTTAATCAATGCTGGGCGAGGTTTTTCTGTACCATCGACAACAGGCTTTGGTTCGAATTGTTTCTTGATCTCTTTTCCCATGCCAGTGCCTTGATTGCACTCAGTCTTTGCCTGGACAGGTGATACATCTGGGTGTTTCTTGATGTATTCACGGATGCAACTATCTGTCGCAGCATCAGCGGCTACTGCCGGATTGATAAGATTTTGCTTTCCAACTACTGCTTTTGGCGGTACATTAGCCACTGTTGTTGGTTTTGCATCTGTTCCTGTATTTTCATTCTCTGCGTATACTGATATCATACTAATAATGAATACCAGCAGCATTAGAATCGCACTGATTTTTTTCATTTTTTGTTACCTCCTCAACTGGACTACTTTTTTGTATATTGGTAGTGTTTCTACACCATTTGGTGTATATAAATTTTTTGCCAGCTGATATTCATTCGAAGCTTCTTGTTGCTTATAAAGACACTTTCATTGATTAGATTTTAAAGCTTGATACTATCCCCTAACACTTTATAAGTCTGTTTTTGAATCTTTTTTGCAAAACGGAGTAAGAAATATCCTTTGATTGTTTTCTGATAATAAGATATATATATAATCTTTATAAATATTAGATTGATGGGTGGAGAAAGGTCAATCTGTATGATCGGTATACTTCTATTGTTTCCAATACTGGTAAGCGCAGCCACAATATCCGGTACTGTTTATGATATAAATCTGGATCCGCTTGATGATGTCGTTGTGGAAATAAATACCACGCCGAACCAAAAAATGGTCTCAAGAGCCGGCACATATTCATTCACTGCGCCTGTCGGATCATACATGATAAAAGCGAGCCATGTCGAAGCCGGGCAGATCGATACATATGCAGTAGAGAATATCACTGTGGAAAGTGATGGTGACTTCATCCTTGACATGTTCACTTTTCCTGATTTTTCGGAGAATGAAAGATTGTTCGATGATGGGATTGTCATTGATGATACTTTGCTCGAAGGATCATCAAAATCAGATCTTCCGCTAATCTTTGTGCTGTTAGGTAGTTCAATATTGGTGTTTGTTGTGGCCTTTATCGTATTATCCAAGAAAAAGAGATCTGATCTAGGCGATGATTGTTCGCAGGAATTAGTATCTATCCTGAAAAAGAATGGCGGGAGGATGACACAAAAAGAGATCCGAAAAGAAATACCCTTATCAGAATCAAAGATAAGTCTTATGATAACAGATCTTGAATCACAAGGAAGACTCAAGAAAATAAAGAAAGGCAGGGGGAATGTGGTAATACTAACTAAATAAAATGCGAAGGATGAAAAAAAGAGGTCAGGCAGCGATAGAATTCCTGTATATACATGGGTGGGCGATTTTTGCAGTGATGGCTATCCTTGGAGCGGCAACATATATGGGTGTCGGCGGCCATGAATTCTTGACTGGTGAGAATTGCGGTTTTTTTGGCGGCTTGATCTGTGAAGATTTCGAATATCATGAAAATTTCATGTCGTTGTCTATCCGGAATGGGCTTGGATATGGGATCAATCGGATCAATCTTAGTTTGCATGGCGAAGATTGGGAAGGTGTACCAGAGAACACTTCTGAGATGATGAGGAACAATGAGAATATTTTCTTTGTCATACCATGCAACCTATCAAGCGGCATGAACGATCTCAAAATCAAGGTGCAATATACAATCACGCAGACAATGCATAATTACACGAGTGTCGGTTCGATGAGAGTCAAAGTTATCGATTAGAAAGGATGGTGAAGCTCAATGTGTTGTAAAATAAAACGTGGGAAAAGACGAGCCCAGATAAGCATGGAATACCTGACGATTGTCGGGTTTGTGATGGTGATAATCATCCCTATGCTTGTCATCTTCTATGATTTCAAGAGCGAAGCCGCTGATACAATCAGATCAAGTCAGGTCAGGCAGGTTGGCATGAAAATAGTGGATACTGCTGAGACGATCTATTTTCTCGGTGAACCATCGAGCACTTTGCTTAGGATCTATCTTCCAGACAAGATCCAAAGTGTCGAGATGCTTGGGCGAGAGATCGTATTCAACATCAGCACACGTGTCGGTGTAGACCAGATAGTCATGCTTTCAGAAGTCAATGTCACTGGGACAATACCGAATAATGCAGGGCTTCACAATATGAGATTCCAATCACATGGCACATATGTAGACATAAATCCTTTGGTGGGATGATGATGAGAAAAGGGCAGGTCGCTTATGAATTCGTGACACTTGTCGCAGTGTCTTTCACATTGCTAGTCATATTCATGTTTGTCGTGCTTGAACGTACAGAAAGCATAGGGACTGAGAATGAATACAATCATCTTATAGATATGGCACGTTCTGTCCAGATTGAACTATATCTTGCGGATTCTATCGGAGACGGTTATTCAAGGATGATCATATTGCCAGAAAGATTGGATAATAGATACAATTATTCTATCCATGTCACTAACAATACACTTATCACCGCAAGTGATAATTATCAGTACACTTTGGTAGTCCCTTTGATCGGAGGAGATATTGCGAAGGGAAACAATACAATAAACAAGACTGCTGGAAAGGTGATGGTCACAAATGATTAAACGAAAAAACAGGGATGGGCAGGTATGGTTCCTTGATTTCATGGTATCTATACTTATGTTCACAATCCTTGTCGCGACGTATTATGGCTATCTGGAATCACAGACTGACAATAATGAAGAGATCATCGAGAGTCTTCTGCTTGATGTGCGGACTGCGACAGATGCGCTTGTCTCTTCTGGGTATCCTCAGAACTGGACAAACGACGAAGTCCTCAGGATCGGCATCACTGATGGCGACCATCGTATTAATCAGACAAAGCTTGATCATTTCACTGCGATGGATTATAATCTGACCCGGAAGCTCTTTGGGACTTATTCGAATTATTATTTTTATATACAATATAAGAATGGTTCAAAAAAATGGCTTAATAATTCTGGTCAATACTATGGTCTCAATAGCAGCCAGCCAAGCGCAGCATATATCGTGCAATCGCAGAGGGTGCTTATCGATAACCGTTCCATTGTTGTCCTTAACATGCATATGTGGAGGTCTAAAGCATGACGATCCGCAGAAAGAAGAAAGCAGTTTTCTTCACAATAGATGCATTGATCGGCGCGCTCATCATCCTGACTGGGGTGAGTCTGATCTCAAATTATCATGTCAGTGACAAGGTCGTTCTCAACCTGAACTACCTTGCAGAAGATATGATGATTGTCTTCAATACGATAAGGGTCGGAGAGCTGAACACCACATACATCAATGGTCTGATCGCATCTGGAGAGATAACACATGAGAACAACACAATCCTTGAACAGATCGGAGAATTCTGGTCTGCAGAAAAAGAATCTCTTGCTATGAACTTCACAAAAAATGTCACTGAAGGACTCATTCCGGTAAATTTTGGATATGGGATCTATTTTGACGGTGATCGTGTATATGGTCGTGAGAGTCCACCTAAGAATTTTCTTGTGTCTGCGAAGAAGATGATGTCTGGATTACAGAAGAAGAAACCATTGAAGGGATATGTGTCAAGCGCCAAAGCAACGACAGTGGTCAAGAACACCTCATTCATCGTGCCATTTTCACAAGAAGGCAGCGGATTTGATGATTGGTGGTGGGAAAGTGGTTCTGTCCGGATATTCAAGCAATTCGAGATGCCAGAATATTCAGTGATACATAATGCGACTTTCCGCATAGCAGTCCATGCTCAACAGACAAACAATGATATCATGTTCAATTTTAATAATGGTCTCTGCGTCTTCACAAGACAAGACATCACTTTGAGACTTGGGACTGTCGCTGGCGATACAGGACATTATGGCTATCTGAATGTCAATGGATGTATATTGAACGGCACCAACAATATAACCTTCACAAATCTTGAGAATGATGGATACAATGCTCATCTGCATCCAGGCACATTGCTGGAAATCGAATATGAACTGCCTGAAGTGATAGATTATTCTTATTCAGAGACTTCTAAATTTTCGACTCGTTATTATTTTGACGATATCCAGAGCACAAGGGATGGGTGGTATTTCCCAAGAAGCGGCGCGTTCCAGTTACTTGCGTTCCATGTGCCAAATCAGGCGACCGATCTTCGTGTTGGTGTTCGGATCGTCGGCAACAGCATAAGAGATTATGTCCAAGTTGGAAATTGCCGAAGCTGGAGCGGGGGACTTTACATCGCACGTTGTTTCGTCGATTGGGATGGGAACGACAGACGAAACGAGAACAGTGATTTCATATTGTTCATCAACAATGATCAGCCAGTGATAATCGATGGCTCTCCTGCAGCGAATCCGGCATATACATTGACTCCTGCACAGACTGCGCCATTCCTGAAAAATGGCACAAACACAGTGATCGCCTATTTCAATAGCTATGGTGATTATTCTTGGGGAGATGCCTTGACAAGGATATATTCTGATCCGATGGCCGATCCTGATGGCTCTTCTTTTGTAGAGGTCAATTATACATTACCGCCCGTATCGCATTACGGACAGATAGAGATAACACAATCAAAAGAATTCGGTGGTATTGATGAAGTGCAGAAAAAGGTAAATTTCTCGTTCCCTTCCCAAGCAGAATCCATCGGTGATGTCTTTGTGAACATCGCACAGCAGTATTCAAATAATATCCGTGTCAGGTCTGAAGCAGATACTGATCCGCCAACCGATACGATATTCAACAGTGTCGCCGCACGAGATGTCCCTACAAAAGTATTCATCCCAAATAGCACTCTTGCCATCTCGTATCTCTCAAATAATTTCATAGACGCAAGAGACAATGGCGGAAATTTCATCCTTAGGGAATCAAGTGTCGATTACACATTCTATGTGAAATCATTTGTAGGTTATGGCAATGTCTTTTCGACTTCTGAAGAGGCTGGAACTGATGCCCTTCTACGTCTGAACAACACCCTTGGTCCATTCATCTCACTTCAGTCTGCGGAGATAGGGAGCAACAATGTGACTGATGTGCCATCTATGTGGGGACCTGCGATAATCGAGGTGAGAGCATGGCACTAAATAGCAAGAAAGGGATCTTCTATACTATAATCTCGATAAGCCTTATGGGTCTGATCATATATGCATTCAGTATCGGATTCACCCCTAAGATGCAGCAGAAAAGCTATGCGGCGTCTTCTGTTGTGAATGCGATGGATAATTTCTATGAAGATATCACTAAAGACATGGAACGGGCAGCTCATATCTGCGCATTTCGGGCCATACTATCGTTGGAGCAATATATATTTGAAAGTGGCAAATATGTTGGCGAAGAGACACCCGCGATAGAGGAGTCATTCGAAGAGCTGTTCATGAACGGGACACTTGATGGCACACCGTATTTTCTTATGGAGAACAACACTTTCCAAAACTGGACACAGAAGATGATATCCCAGGCGAATGATCTTTATATCGTGATGAACTACAGCATAATCGATTTCCAGCTTTATCAGGATGATCCCTGGAGCATAAAGACCAATATAAATCTCTCCATCGATCTTAAAGATAGATTGGGAGTCGCGAGATTTGATCGGAAAATATTTGTCACTGGTGTTGTCGATATAGATGATTTTGATGATCCCTTCTATACAATCAAGACAAGTCAAGACTATATCGTGAAATTCCGCCGTACTCCTTATCGAGCTCAATTTGTCTTGAATGGCACAAATGCGACGAATCTTGAGCTTCATGCTAATGGATCTTATTATGTGGCATCTCCAAGCGCGCCATCATTCCTGCAGAGGTTTGAGAATGATCTCACTGCATCAGATAATGGCATAGAGAGCCTCATAAATCCGAAGGTCCAGCCATATCTGGTCGTTGGGCGATGTGGATATAGCACACCAAAGACGAATTTTTACAATCGAAGTATTGTAGATTATATATACTGCACCTCCCAAAATAATCTAAGCTACAAGAACTATACAGTGACTGGTCTTCCAAGCTGGTTGATCATCGATAATCGAAGTATTATATATAACAGCACATATAATATC
>Ga0210019_1001418_pt1 | contig 25807 bp, 22 predicted proteins | sample CryGeyCG2114_020_2_FD_183969 | JGI IMG/M metagenome (GOLD analysis project Ga0210019, IMG submission 183969) | Groundwater microbial communities from aquifer - Crystal Geyser CG11_big_fil_rev_8/21/14_0.20 (SPAdes) (version 2) | ecosystem: Environmental > Aquatic > Deep subsurface > Groundwater ...
CGCGGCGTGCCGGGAAAGAACATCCACCCGCTCGCGGGGCTGCCGCTCATCGCACACACCATCTGGCTGGCCAAGCGGTGCGGCGCGGTGGAGCGGTGTATCGTCTCTACGGATGCGCCTGAGATCGCCGCGCTCGCCGTCGAGTACGGCGCCGAGGTGCCGTTCCTGCGGCCGGCCGAGCTGGCACAGGATGAGACGCCGGGCCTAGCACCGCTGCTCCATGCGGTGCAGTGGTTGGAAGACCATGAGGAGTATCGACCGGAATACGTCGCACTCCTGCAGCCGACGTCGCCGTTGCGGCTCGTGGAGGATATCGTGCGTCCCATTCAGTTGGCGCGCCAACATCGAGCGGACTCCGTGGTGAGCGTGTGCCCGGTCAAGCACCACCCGGGCTGGGTGCAGACGATCACCGCCGATGGGCGATTAACGGATTTCTTAACGGATGATCACGTGCGGGTCCAGCGGCAAGCGTTGCCTTCGGCGTATGCGTTGAACGGCGCGATCTATGTGGTCAGACGCGACGCGCTCTTGGAGCGGCAGGCCTGGTACACCGATCGCACCTACGCTTACGTGATGCCCCCAGAGCGCTCGCTTGATATCGACTCCCTCTGGGATTTCGACTGTGCCGAACTGACGTTGGCGCGTCGCGCCAAGCAGACGATGGGCTCCATCGCCGGCCGCTCCATCGGCTCCGGACAACCCTGCTTTATCGTGGCCGAGGCCGGTGTGAACCATAACGGCGACCTCGAGATGGCGCGTCGTCTCATCGACGTCGCCAAAGACGCCGGGGCCGACGCGGTGAAATTCCAGACATTCGACCCTGAACGGCTGGCAACGGCCCGCGCGCCCAAGGCGATCTATCAAGTGCAGACCACCGGCGGAGATGAGTCGCAGCGGGACATGTTGCGCCGGTTAGCGCTCTCGCCCGAGGCCTACCGGCAGCTCTCCGACCATTGCCGGCAGCGCGGCGTCCTTTTTCTCTCGACCCCGTTTGATGAAGCCAGCGCGGATGTGGTGGAAGCGCTCGATGTGCCGGCGTTCAAGATTGCGTCGGGGGACGTGACGAACCTGCCGTTCCTTGCCCATGTGGCGCGCAAGGGGCGGCCGGTCATTCTCTCCACCGGCATGTCCACGTGGATGGATGTCGAGCGGGCGGTCCAGGCGATCTACGCGACCGGCAATCGGGACCTGATCCTGTTGCACTGCGTCAGCAACTATCCCACCGAGACCTCCGACGTGAATCTCCGGGCGATGCGGAACATGGCAGCGGTCTTCGGCCTTCCCGTCGGCTATTCCGACCATACCATGGGGGTCGACGTCGCGCTGGCCGCGGTGGCGTTGGGGGCGTGCGTGATCGAAAAACACATTACTTTAGATCAGAGCCTGCCGGGACCGGATCATCGCGCATCGCTGGAGCCTGCGAACTTGGCCGCATTGGTCCGCGGGATCCGTGCCATCGAAGCATCGCTCGGCCATGGGCGCAAGGAGCCTGCGGCGAGCGAAGCGAACACCGCGACCGTGGCGCGCAAGAGCGTGGTGGCCGCGCATGATCTGCCGGTGGGCACCGTGCTGACGAGGGACGATCTGGTGGCCAAGCGGCCGGGAACGGGCATCCCGCCGGGCGAGTTGGACCGAATCGTCGGACGGCAGGTCCGGCGGCCGCTGGCGGCCGACGAGCTGCTGGCGTGGGAGGACGTCGGGTAATGTCTCGGCGCATCGGAATCGTGACTTGCTCGCGTTCGGACGCCGGAATCTACCTTCCGCTGCTGCGCGCGATCCAGGAGGATCCGGCGCTGGCACTGGACATCGTGGCAACCGGAATGCATCTGTCTCCTGAGTTCGGATTGACCGTGCGGCAGATCGAAGAAGCTGGCTTCACCGTGCGGGAGCGGGTCGAGAGCTTGTTGTCATCCGATACGCCCGAAGGCATCGGCAAGTCGATGGGCATGGGCGTCGTCGGGTTCGCGCAGCTGTTCACTCGCTGGCGTCCTGATCTGCTGGTCGTGCTCGGCGATCGCTTCGACATGTATCCAGCGGCCCTGGCCGCGCTGCCGTTTCGAATCCCCGTCGCGCATCTCCATGGCGGAGAGGTGACCGAAGGCGCCATCGATGATGCCCTGCGGCACGCGCTGACGAAACTCAGCCATCTGCATTTCGTCTCCACGGAGATCTCGGCCCGCCGGGTTCGGCAAATGGGAGAGGAGCCCTGGCGGGTCGTCGTGTCCGGGGCGCTGGGTTTGGATCATCTCCACACCATCAAACGGCTGAGCGCGGCCCAGCTACAGGCCCGGTATGGTGTGCGCCTGGAAGCCTCGCCGCTCCTGGTGACCTTCCATCCAGTGACATTGGAGTATGAGCAGACGGAATGGCAGACGCGTGAACTGCTGGAAGCCTTGGCGGCGTCTGCGCTGCCGGTTATCTTCACCATGCCCAACGCAGATACGAACGGTCGCGTGGTGCTGTCGCTTCTCAAGCGATTTGTCGCAAAGCACCCGATAGCCCAGCTCATTTCGAATTTGGGGACGGAAGGCTATTTCAGCGTCATGGCGCTGGCGGCGGCGATGGTCGGCAACTCTTCGAGCGGCCTGGTTGAGGCGCCCTCCTTCGGCCTGCCGGTGGTCAATGTGGGGACTCGCCAGCAAGGACGTGTCCGAGCAGAGAACGTTATTGATGTGGGGTACCGGCGCGAGGAGATCCTCCGCGGGATCCAGCAGGCCGTCCAGCCAGCGTTTCGCGCCCAGCTACGCAACCGGGCAAACCCCTACGGCGATGGTCACGCCGCGCAGGTGATCGTGAAACACCTGAAAGAGATCCCACTGGATGACCGGCTGATCCGCAAGCGGTTCGTGGACGCAGCGGAGCCCTTAGCGGACTGTGCCACGCTGCGTGTGGCGGCAGCACTGCCATGACGATCCGAATGATTGCTCGGCTCGATATCAAAGGGCCGAACCTGGTGAAAGGCATCCACCTGGAAGGGCTGCGTGTGCTCGGCACTCCTGAGCAATTTGCCAAGGCCTACTATGAGCAGGGAGCTGATGAGCTCCTCTACATGGATGTCGTTGCGAGTCTCTACGGTCGCAACAGCCTCTTGGACATCGTGGCTCGCACGTCTCGAGAGATTTTTATTCCGTTGACGGTGGGAGGAGGCTTGCGGACGCTTGAGGATATCCAGCAGGCCTTGCGGGCCGGCGCGGACAAGGTCGCGCTGAACACCGCGGCGATTCGCAACCCCACGCTGGTGCAAGACGCAACCACTCGTTTCGGCTCCTCGACGATCGTGGTCTCCATTGAGGCGATTCGGAAGCCTGACGGACACTACGAGGCCTACACCGATAACGGGCGCGAGCCGACGGGTGTGGACGCGTTCGCGTGGGCCAGGCAAGCGGCCGAGCTGGGAGCCGGAGAGCTGTTGATCACCTCGATTGATCGCGAAGGAACCGGGGAAGGTTTTGACCTTGAGCTGACGCGCCGGATCGCAGAAGCCGTGCCGATTCCGGTCATCGCCTGCGGGGGGGCTGGCACGGCCCAACACGTCGCTGACGTGATCGTCCATGGGAAAGCGGACGCTGTGTGCATGGCGTCATTGCTGCATTACCACCTCATCAAGCAGGACGGGAAGAAGAGGAGAGCAGGGCTTGAAGCGGAGGGAAATCTTGAGTATCTGAAGAGCCGCCGAGGGTTCTCCAAAATCCAGGGCACGTCTTTCCCAGCGATCAAAGCGTTCCTGGGGACCCAGGGTATGATATGTCGTCAGCCAGCCGGAGAGACGGTTCATGCGTAGATCGTCTCGTCCGCAAGTGGCCATTGTCGATTACGGCATGGGCAACCTCTTCAGCGTCAAACACGCCTGTGCTTACGCTGGGATGGAAGCCAGCACCACTTCGACGGCGCAGGAGCTGCTGGCCGCCGATGCCGTGATCCTGCCCGGGGTGGGTGCGTTTGGAGATGCCATGGCCATGCTGGCCCGACGGGATTTGGTGAGTGTGCTGCGGGATATCGCGGCATCCGGCAAACCGCTGCTCGGCATCTGCCTGGGGCTGCAGCTGTTGATGCGCGAAAGCTCCGAGTTCGGCCGGCACGACGGCCTGGGGATTATCGACGGCGATGTCGTTCGTCTTGAAGGTGGAAGGGACCACGGACGAGCCGCGAAGGTTCCGCAGGTGGGGTGGAATCGCATCCATCGGCGCGGGGCGCAGGCCTGGACCGGCTCGCTGCTCGACGGCGTGCCTGAGGACGCATACATGTACTTTGTCCATTCATTCTACGTCCGGCCGGTCGACCCCGGCCTCGTCGTTGCGACGACACGCTACGGGCCGGCGGAGTTTTGTTCGGGTCTTCGCCAAGGGAACGTGTGCGCGGTGCAGTTCCATCCGGAGCGTAGCGGTCCGGATGGGCTGACGATCTACCGGAACCTGGCCGCGCGACTGCCAGCATCCATGCCTGAGGTGCAACATGCCTGAGATCGCCATCAAGGCGACCGATGCACAATTGGACGCGAAGTACGGTCTTCCGAAGGAAGTCCGCTTCTGCACGCGTTGTGTCATGTCGAACCAGCGTCCTGCCTCGATGCCTGAGTTTCGACATCGGCCGGATCGTCGCGGGGCCAAGTATCTGCACATTGACGCCCAAGGGGTCTGTGATGCGTGCCGGTACGCGGATAAGAAGGAACAAATCGACTGGAAGATCAGGGAAAGCGAGCTCCTGCGCCTGCTGGACACCCACCGATGCGCCGACGGCGGCTATGACTGCATCGTGCCAGGCAGCGGGGGCAAGGATAGCGCGTACGCCGCCCACCTTCTCAAATACAAGTACGGCATGCATCCGCTCACGGTGACCTGGACGCCAACGCTGTACACCGACTATGGATGGCGGAACTTCCGTAACTGGATTGAGGTCGGCGGATTCGACAACGTGACCTTCAAGCCGAACGGGCGGGTCCATCGCTTATTGACACGTTTGGCGATCGAACACTTGCTGCATCCCTTTCAAACCTTCATCCTCGGCCAGAAGAATCTCGCGCCGAAGATGGCGGCGCGCTTCGGTGTGCCGCTGATCTTCTACGGAGAGTCGGAGGCCGAGTACGGCAATCCCATTGCGGAGACGGCGACCTCATTGCGCGACGCCTCGTACTACACGATGCGCAACCTGGAGGATGTCTACCTCGCCGGGCTCCCCATCCCAGCGCTCATGGAACGCCACGGCCTCTCGCTGAACGATCTGAGCGCCTATCTGCCGGCGGATGGGGAAGCGCTGGCGAGCTCGAAGATCGAAGTGCACTATCTGGGCTACTACCTGAAGTGGACGCCGCAGGAAGCGTACTACTATGCCGTCGAGCACACCGGCTTCCAGGCTCGGCCGTTTCGCACCGAGGGCACCTACAGCAAGTACAACAGCATCGATGACAAGATTGACGATCTGCACTATTACACGACACATATCAAGTTCGGTTTAGGGAGAGCCAGCTATGACGCCTCTCAAGAGATTCGGAACAAGCATCTCACCCGAGAGGAGGGGGTCGCGCTCGTGCGCCGTTTTGACGGGGAAGTTCCCGAGCGGTATGTGCGTGAGGTCATGGGCGAGCTGGGCATGAAGCCGGAGCAGTTTTTCGAGCTCTGTGACCGGTTCCGCTCCCCCCACTTATGGAAGCGAGAAGGCGGCGCGTGGTCTCTCAAGCATCACGTGTCCTAAGTCGTCTAGGGAGGTGGATGGAGCAATGCATTCGAATCTCGAGATCCTGTGTGTCGGGCAAGACCGCACCATTCGGGAAGCCATTGTCCTGATGGATCAGAACAAGCAGGGCATTGTCTTAGCGGTGGATGGCCAGCGCCAGCTGGTGGGCACGATCACCGACGGCGATGTGCGCCGAGCGGTGCTGGCGAGGATCAATTTCGATGAGCCGGTGACGACGCTGCTTGCCCGCAAGTCCAGCACGATGTACGCGAAGCCCATTACCGCGTCGGTCACCGCGGATCCGACGACCTGGCTGAGCGTGCTTCGAGAGCACAGCATTCTCCACCTGCCCTTGCTTGATGACCAGCAGCGCGTCGCCGGTCTGGCGACGTTGGATGAATTCGTGCAAGGCCCGTCACCGGCGGTCCGTGCGGTCGTCATGGCAGGAGGGCGCGGCAGTCGGTTGCATCCGCTCACGGAGGATCTCCCCAAACCGATGCTGCTCATCGGCGGCCAGCCGCTGCTGGAAATCATCATCCGGCAGCTGCGTGATGCCGGGATCAAGCAGGTCAAGGTGACGACGTGCCATAAACCGGAGAAGATCGCCGAGCACTTTGGAGACGGCAAGAACTTCGGAGTTGAGCTCTCCTACGTGGCCGAAGACCGTCCGATGGGAACGGTGGGTGGCTTAGGGCTGATCGCCGCGCCCAATGAGACCACGCTGGTCATCAACGGGGACATCCTGACGCAGGTGGATTTTCGCGCGATGCTGGTGTACCACCGGGAACACAAAGCTGATTTGACGGTCGCCGTCCGGCACTACGACGTGAAGGTGCCCTACGGGGTCATCGAGTGCCAGGGAGCCGCCGTCCACCGGCTCAATGAGAAGCCCGTGTTCGACTTCTTTGTCAACGCCGGTATCTATCTACTGGAACCCTCGGTGTACGGCTTTATCCCGAACGGGCAGCGGTTGGACATGACCGAGCTCATCCAGCGCCTGCTGAAACAGGGCCGGTCGGTGGTCAGCTTCCCCGTCCGAGAGTATTGGCTTGATGTGGGCCAGCATGCCGACTACGAAGAGGCGCAAGAACAGATCAAGAGTTGGAAATCAGCTACATGATCGCCCATTGGCAGGGAAAACGGGTGCTCGTGACCGGGGCTGGCGGGTTTATCGGCAGTCATCTCACCGAGCGGTTGGTGGCGCTTGGCGCGACCACGCGAGCCTTCGTCCATTATCGTGGCGATGGTGGATGGGGGTGGCTGGAGCATTCGACCATGAAGGAGGACGTGGAGGTCGTGCTCGGTGACATCACCGACCGCGATAGCGTGCTGCAGGCCATGCAGGACATGGAAGTCGTGTTTCATCTGGCCGCGCTCATCGCCATTCCATACTCGTACCAAGCCCCCTTGTCGTTTTTGCAGACCAATGCGCAGGGCACCCTCAACGTGCTTCAGGCCGCGCGGACGCGTGGGGTCGAACGAGTCGTGCATACCTCCACGAGCGAGGTGTATGGGACCGCGCGCTACGTTCCTATCGATGAGGCCCACCCGTTGCAGGCCCAGTCGCCCTACGCCGCCAGCAAGATCGCGGCCGACAAGTTGACCGAAGCTTTTGCGCTCTCGTACGGCCTGCCGGTCGTTACGGTGCGGCCGTTCAACACCTACGGCCCGCGCCAATCAGCCCGGGCGATCATTCCGACCATCGCGACCCAGTGCCTGACGGATGGGAAGGTGCGGCTCGGGAATCTCACGCCGCGGCGTGACTTGAACTACGTGGACGATACCGTGGAGGGATTCCTCCGAGCCGCCACAGCACCCCAGGCGGTGGGACGCACCATCAATCTCGGCTTCGGCCGCGCGGTCAGCATCGAAGAGTTGACGAAGCTCATCGCAACCCTGGCGGGAAAGCCGGTTCAGATCGAGCAGGATGAAGAACGCATGCGGCCGGCAGGTAGCGAAGTGGAGCAGCTCGTCGCCGACAATCGGCTCGCTCGGGAGCTGTTAGAGTGGGAACCGTCGGTGCCGCTTGAGGAAGGGCTGCAGCGCACCATCGAATGGATCCAAGGGCATCTTGATGTCTACCGTCCAGGCCTCTACGTCGTCTAAAGATCTCGTGCCGCTGAGCGTTCCCTCGCTTCGAGGGAATGAGTGGGCATACCTGAAGGCATGCCTCGACACGAACTGGGTGTCGTCCGTCGGCCCGTTCGTGGACCGCTTCGAGCAGGATCTCGCGGCCTATGTGGGGGCTGCCCACGCGGTGGCTACGGTCAACGGGACTGCCGCGCTCCACACCGCGTTGCTGGTGGCCGGGGTACAGCCTGACGATGAAGTCGCGGTGTCCACACTGAGCTTTATCGCACCGGCCAATGCGGTGCGATACGTCGGGGCGTGGCCGGTCTTCATTGACGTTGAGCCGGACTACTGGCAGATGGATCCGCGACAGCTTGCCACGTTCCTGACCGAGCGGTGCCGGTGGGCCAACGGCCGGCTCGTGAATCGCAAAACGGGACGGAGGGTCAAGGCCATCCTGCCGGTGCATGTGCTCGGGCATCCGTGCGAGATGGATCCGATTCTCGAGCTTGCCAGGCGATACGAGTTGGTAGTGATTGAGGACGCCACGGAAAGTTTGGGGGCGACGTACCGTGGGACAAAGGTCGGGCATCTGGGCGACATCGGCTGCTTCAGCTTCAACGGCAATAAGATCATCACGACGGGCGGCGGCGGGATGTTGCTCACCGATCGAGCAGAGTGGGCGATGCGGGCGAAATATCTCACGACCCAAGCCAAGGACGATCCGGATGAGTACGTACACCACGAGGTCGGTTACAATTACCGGCTGACCAATTTGCAGGCGGCGGTCGGATGCGCCCAGCTTGAGCAGCTCGAGGATGCGATTACGGCCAAGCGCCGGGTTGCCCAGCGCTACACCGAAGTCCTTGCCGGGATTCCCGGATTGACCCTGATGCGGGAAGCGTCCTGGGCGAAGAGTGTCTTCTGGATTTTTACTGTGGTCGTGGATGAGGAGCTCTACGGCATGGACAGCCGGCGGCTCATCCAGGCATTGGGGCGCGGCGGCATCCAAGCGCAGCCTGTGTGGCAGCCGCTGCATGAGAGCCGTGCCCATCAGGGAGCCGAGGTGGTCGGCGGCGAAGTGGCACACCGCCTGTTCCAACAGGCTGTTCGGCTGCCCTCATCAGTAAGCCTCACGCCCGCCCAACAGGATCGAGTCATCGATGGGCTTTGCAACCGCTCAGGAGGACGTACGTGATGCCTGATCCACGGCACGACCATACCGTATACATCGTGCATTGCACCGATGCCGAGGGACCCCTTTACGAAAGCCTTGAGGCCACGTTCCAACGTCTCGCCGATATCTTTGGGATCACCTTGCCGCCCTCGCGTGACACGCTGCGCAAGCTTCAGCGCGGCGAGATGGATCTTGGTGGGTTGGAGCAGGATGTGGCTCGCGTCGTCCACCCCCGCCTGATTACCTATAACGACACGTGGGACAAAGTGGACGCCATGCTGGAGCGCATTACTTCCAAGGCGTTTCGCCAGGCGGTGCCCGACAGCGCCGGCGGGGGGTGGGTGTACAACTGGTGCTGCATCGACCATGTGGGCTATGAAACGAACCCCCGGCGAAGAGATTGCGGCTATCACAACATTTTTGACCACTACCGTCGGTTGATTCAGGAGACCGGCTCATCGGACGGCTTGCATTTCCATTTTCATCCGTCGCATCCCAGCAAAGCCGGGCACCGATCTGCGACGTTTTACTTCCACGATCTAAAGTTCTACCAGGTCCTGGCGCGGCGCATTATCGACCGGCAGTGGTTCCCCTCGGTGAATCGAGCCGGTTTGCAGACCGAGCGTCCGGACAGCAACTGGCTGCTGGAGCAATGGATCCCCTTTGATATCTCCAACATGGCCTCCGAGGACCTGCCGTCGGCCCAGTCTGATCTTGGGGAAGGGATGTCCGGCGATTGGCGGCGGGCGCCGAATGACTGGTCGGTCTACCAGCCGCATCATGACGACTACCAAATTCCGGGGAATTGCCGGCGATATATCGCCCGCTCGCTCAACCTCGGCACACGCATCGGGCTGCTCACGGAGCATGAAGTCCGCAAGGCCTTTGAGCGCGCGCGGCGGCATGGAGCCACGCTCCTCTCCTTTGCGGACCACGACTTTCGGGATCTCGGCGAGAACGTACAGGAGTTTCTCGGGATGCTCAAACAGGTGGTTACGGATTACCCTGATGTGCAATTCCGCTACGCCGAGGCGCGCGAAGCCATGAACCGGGTTATCTTCGGCGACTACCAGGAGCCGACGCGCAATCTCCTTTCCGTGAAGCTCGGACCGGCCCGTCGCGGCGATACGAGGTTGCTGACGATTGAGGCGAACGAGCCGACGTTCGGCCCGCAGCCGTTCCTGGCCATTCGCACGCGCGATGGGCAGTACCATCATGACAACCTGGATTTCCAGACGCCGTGGTCGACATGGACGTACACCTTCCACGAGGACTCCTTCCTCTGGGATCAGGTGGATACGATCGGGGTGGCGACGAACGATCGCCGCGGATTCCCCCACGTGGTCTGCTTCAACGCGAAAGAGCTCACCGAGTCCACGGAAGACCTCTCCATCTCCGCGGCCGTTCCGCTGGAGCATCGACGCTAATGTCGCGTGTGAACGCTCTGACAGACCGGTGCCTCTTCATGACCTCGCCCATGCGCTCAGGCTCCACCCTGTTGAGTCGGATCCTCAGCGCCCATCCGGGCGTGGCGATGAGCTATGACAGCCTCAACTTCTTTCGATTTTGTTACCACCGCTACGATCCGCTGACAGACCGGGAGAATTTGAAGCGGCTTTTCAGCGATGTGGCCTACCGGTTGCTCCACCGCTTCGAGATCCCCCTGGATGTCGACGCGTGCCTGGCGCACATGGGCGATGCGCCGACCTACGGCCAGGCGTATCTGAGCATCCTGCGGGTCATCTTTGCCTTGACGGGTAAATCGATCGTCGGGGATAAAGAGGTGCTTGCGTGGACGAGGATCCCGTCGTTCCTGAGCATGTGCCCAAACGGTAAAGCGATCGTGATCCTTCGCGATCCTCGCGATGTCGTCACCTCCTTCAAGCGGCTCACCATTGCGCCTGAGCCGGACTATCTCATCGCGCTCTTCGATGTCATGGACGCGGTCAATCACGCGTTCCGATTTCAGGCCCAGTATCCCGGCCGCGTCCACGTGGTTTCCTTCGAGCGGCTCAGCGCGAACCGGGAAGAGGAGGCGCGGAAGCTGTGCGCGTTCCTGGAGCTCGAGTTTGATCCTGTGATGCTCGATGAGGCCGGTTATACGGACCACGTGGGCAAGCCGTGGAACGTGGACGATGCCTTGACGTTTAAAGCGAACGACCCGGATCGGTGGAAGACCGTCGGGCGCTGGAAGCAGCGCATCGAGCCGGAAGACCTCTACCTGTGCGAGTGGATCGCCGGCAAGCAAATCGCGCAGCTCGGCCTGGAGTTCGCCGGACGACGGCATGCTCAGGACGTCTTCGACCGCGCCATGCAAAAAATCACCGCCAGCCCGCTGATGCGCGAAGCGTTCAAGCGATGGTGCGACCTCGGGGAAGGGATGGAACGGTTTCCGCTCAATCCACTCGATCCGTCCACATGGGATCGCGGTCAGGTGAAACATCCCCAAGCGTTCGCGGCGGCGTCGGCAGGGCCTCAACCAGCCATATGAAGCCGCACCGAGCATTTATCGAGCATGTGACCCTCCGGGGATGGCTGGGCTCGATCCTGCCCAAGCTGATCTGGCTGCGCCTGCGCAACGAGACGCTGGTGGGACGTTGCGGGGTCTTTGAGGGATCTGCCATGGCGTTCCAGGTGGCACGGATCACCGGAGGGTGGTTCGGCTTCAGCCTTGAACGGCTGCGCTTTCGACTGATGGATGTCCGGGATGAGCATGGGCGGTGGATCCGGACCCGGTTGGTGTATCAGGACCTCGCGGAAGTCCAGGCGGATATCATCGACCATGACGCTGTATTTGCAGCCGTGGGGCGCCGGCCGCAGGTGCACAGCAGGATCCCGACCTACCTGGCCAAATGTGTCGCAAGCGTTGGGCTTTCTGGCCGTGGGACGGTGTGGCGCTCGCTGATGACCATTCGAGTGTGCGAATGGATGGCCCGGACGCAGGACGCACCGAGCACGCCGCCGCTCTTGTTTCTCGAGCGGCATCGATGGTTCGAGGCGCTGGAGCGTTATGCGTCGCGATGTGGCGTGCGGCTGATGACGGTTCCGACGATTTTCGATCTCAAGGCATGGCTGCGTCGGCGCTTGAACCCGGAGGTTCGTCGCGCCGTGCGCCACGCCCTCAATCGCTGGCAGGGCAGAAGGACGCGCGCGGCCGTGAGCCGTCCGGCGGTGCGCCCCACACGGCCACGAGTCATGGCGGAATACTACGGTCAGTTGAATCTCAAGCATCCTGAGTGTTTTTCAGACCTCTTCTTTTGGCAGCAGTCGCCCCTCTCGGGGGACGACCTCCTCGTGACTTTTAACATCCCGCGTTCGCCATTGGATGCGGCTAAGTGGGCGGAGCTGACGGAACACGGTGTGGAAGCGCTGGCCCTGCAGCCCAGCGCGACCACGCTGTCCGAAGCACCCATGGTCATGCCTGGGCCCAGACCGCGAGCGACGGCCGGCGGGTCGATGAGCTGGCCCGAGTCACAGAGCCGAACGCGGGAAGCCCGATGGTTGCGCGAGCACGCGCAAGAGTATGCGCGCGTGCGCCAGTACTGGACCGAGCTCTTCGCCACGTACGGCATCAAGGTCTACCTGACATGGTTTAAATACAACGAAGCGCATTGCGCGATCGCCGATGCGCTGCAAAGCCTGGGAGGGATCTGTGCGGTCTATCAGCGATCGTACGAAGAGTTTCCTTCTTCGGAAACGACCATTGATGCGGAAGTGGTGTTCGGATTTTCACAGGCGACGGCTGAGGTGGAACGCCGATCCGGCTCCATCATTCCCTATCACGTGACGGTCGGCTACCCGGGAGACCACCGGTTCTCCATGCTGCGGGACCGCGCGCGCGAGGTTCGGCAACTGCTCCACCGCCATGGGGCGGAGCGGATTCTCGCCTTCGCGGATGAGAATTCGCTGGAGGATGCCCGCTGGTTTTTCGATCACCAGTCACAGCAGGAGTGCTACCAATTTCTCCTCGAGCGGCTGCTGGAGGAGCCGTGGCTCGGGCTGGTCTTGAAACCGAAAGTACCGTTGACGCTTCGGCGGCGGCTCGGGCCGGTGGCAGCGCTGCTTGATCGCGCCATGGCGACCGGGCGATGTTTCGTGTACGACCAGGGAGCACTCCACGCTGCGTACCCGCCGGCCGCAGCGGCGCTGGCCGCGGATCTGATGGTCCATGGGCAACTCTCCTCGGCGACCGCCGGTCTTGAGGCTGCGCTCGCGGGTGTGCCGACGCTCCTGTTGGATCGCGAACAGTGGTCGATCAGCCCGCTCTACCAGCTGGGCGTGGGGCGCGTGGTCTTCAACGATTGGTCGACATTATGGCAGGCCTGTCGCGAGCATTGGAAGCGGCCGGGCGGCGTGCCAGGGTTTGGCGATTGGTCGCCACTTCTGGATGAGCTCGATCCGTTTCGAGACGGGCGTGCCGCCGAGCGCATCGGGACGTACATCCACTGGCTGTTGGAAGGATTCAAGGCCGGCGTTGACCGGGAGACGATCCTGGCGGATGCTGCGCAGCGCTATGCGGCCCTGTGGGGAACAGATAAGGTCAGCGCGATCAACGTGCGTCCAAGGGTTGTGGCGACTAGTGAGAACGACCTGGCGGCCGCGGCGGTGGATGCCCGCCGCGGAGTGAGCGCATGACCACCCCCGGGCGCGGCGGGCACGGTGAGCGTCGAGCGGTGTTTTTGGACCGCGATGGGACCGTGGCGCGCTACCGAGAGTATTGCTGCCGCGTCGAGGAGTTTGAGTTGCTGCCGGACGTCGGGAAAGCCATTCAGCGGTTAAACCAGGCAGGACTGCCGGTGATTATTGTGACGAACCAATCGGCGATCGGCCGCGGCTGGCTGACGACGGAGACGTTGGAGGCGATTCACGACAAAATGCGGCGCGAGTTGGCGCGATCAGGCGCCCGGGTCGATGCGATCTACGTCTGCCCGCACCGTCCCGACGAAGGCTGCGCGTGCCGCAAGCCGCGCAGCGCGATGCTGCAGCGCGCGGCGAGCGAGTTCCGCCTGTCCTTGCCCGATTCCTATATGGTGGGAGATCGCCAGCTCGACATGCTCTCGGGCCGCGCGGTCGGAAGCCGGACGGTTTTAGTCCGGACAGGGCACCAGCCGGAAGCCGACGGCGCAGCGCAAGCCGATTACAGCGCGGAGACGCTAGAGGATGCGGTCCGATGGATTCTTGGAGACAGGAGGAAGCCTCATGGCACTGATTGATATCGAACGCTTGGAACGAGAAGCCGAATCGCTCGCGCAGACGTTCGCGTCCGCGCACCCGTTTCCGCACATGGTGGTGGAGCAGTTTCTCCACCCGGAGGCCGCGGAGCGGCTCCTGCAAAGCTACCCGGCGATCGAAGAGACAACGTGGGACAATTCGACCACCTATAAGCACCAGAAAGGCAAGTTCGTCAAACAAAGCATCCAAGGAACGCCCATGGCCCCGTTTTTCGAAGAGACAGCCAGCCCGCGGCTGCTGGACGTCCTTTCGCGCATCACAGGCATCCAGCAATTGGAGCCGGACCCTGAGCTGTTCGGGGCCGGGCTTCATCAAAGCCTCTCGGGCGGGTTCCTCGATGTCCACGTGGACTTCAACCTGCATCCGACCACGCAGCACTATCGGCGGCTGAATCTTCTGGTCTATATGAACAAGGAATGGCAGGAATCCTACGGGGGCTACCTGGAGCTGTGGGACATGGACAAGCGCCAGTGCGTGAAAAGCATCGCGCCCCTGTTCAACCGGGCGGTGCTCTTCGAGACGAGCGAGATTTCTTATCATGGGCATCCGCACCCGCTGCGGCTGTCGCACGGCGTCACCCGCAAGTCGCTGAGCGTCTACTACTACACGGTCGAAAAAGGGGAGCGTATCAGTCCCACCTTCCATAACACGCGGTTTCAAAACACCCAAGGGCTCGCGGGAGCGGTCAAAGTGGCCAAGTCGTCGGTCATCGCAGGGTTGGAAAGGCTCCGCGGGACCGGCCGCGATTCCCGGAAGGAGCGGTCCGCCCCATGACGCTTGACGGCGCAAGCATCCTCGTGACCGGAGGGACCGGATCGTTCGGCAAGCGGCTGCTCCACCGGGTCCTCCAGGCCTCAAAACCGGAGCGCCTCATCGTCTACAGCCGCGATGAGCTGAAGCAGTTCCAGCTGCGGCAGCAATTCCCGGTGGACCGTTTTCCGAACCTGCGCATGTTCATCGGCGACATCCGCGACCGGGAACGGCTCTACCGGGTCATGGATGGGGTCGACCTGGTCGTGCACGCCGCCGCCCTGAAGCAGGTGCCCACGGCTGAGCTCAATCCCCTGGAAGCGATCAAGACCAACATCCTGGGGGCGGCGAACCTGATCGACGCCAGCATCGACCGCGGCGTGGAGCGGGTCGTGGCGCTGAGCACGGATAAGGCAGCCAACCCGGTCAATCTCTACGGCGCGACCAAGCTGTGCGCCGATAAGCTGTTCATTGCCGCCAACGCGACGGGGCTGCACAAGACCCGGTTCAGCGTTGTGCGCTACGGGAACGTGGTGGGAAGCCGCGGCAGCGTCATCCCGTATTTCCTCGCGCAGCGCCCGACCGGCCGTATCACCATTACGGATGAGCGGATGACTCGGTTCCTCATGACGCTCGAGCAGAGCACGGACTTCGTCCTCAGCTGCGCGGGTCGGATGCTGGGCGGCGAGCTGTTTATTCCCAAAATCCCCAGCGCCCGCGTGGCGGATCTGGCCCGCGTCATCGCGCCCCAGTGCGAGCGCGAGGTGATCGGGATCCGGCCCGGGGAGAAGCTCCATGAGACGCTGGTCCCGGCCGATGAGGCGCATCTGACGATTGAGTTCGACGATCACTTCGTGATCCAGCCGAGCCACTCGTTTTGGAACCGGAAAGACTTTCTCGATGGCCGCAAGGGGAAGCCCTGTCCGGATGGGTTTTCCTATGCCAGCGACACGAATCCGTGGAAGCTGACGGATGAGGAGATCGCCGGGCTGGTCGCTCAAGTCGAGGGGGATGGCGAATCATCCTTGCCGACGTCGAGCGAACCGCACTTTGTCGTCGGGGGATAATGCCGGTCGCCTCGTACGCCATCCCAGAAGCTCCTGCGCATCCCGGGCAACCGCGCTCGTGCGCCGCCGGCGCAGGGCCAGGGCCCTCGCAGTTGGCGCGGCTGGCGGAGGCCTTGGAGGCGCTGACGCAGTGCTGCGCGGATCTGCCCGTGCTCGCCATCCCGTGGATGTCGGTGCGGCATCCGCTGCATGAGGTTCACGAGATGTTCGCGCGGGAGGAGTTCGCAAATTTGCAGAACCGGTCCTGGCTCGCGCTGGTGCCGCGCGCGGTCCGCCTGGCCGCCGAGACGATGCGTATAAGCGCGCGGCTGCTCTGGGTGCGATGGACGCTGCGCAAGGCCATCGCCACAGTGCGCCGCCAACCCATCGAGATGATCGCCAAGACATGGTGCTTTCAGCCTCAGCCATCGACGGACGGCCGCGACTTCTACTACGGAGACCTGCAGCAGCGCCTTGCGCAGCGAGGCGTGCGGATGCTGCTGTTGTGCGGTGATGTGCGGGCGGACCAGTGGCGGGCGTTTGTCCGGGGACATGCGGCGACGGGGGCGCTGCCGCGCCTTCCCGAGCTGTGCCTGGTGCCTCCGTGGGCGCCGTGGCGGGTCATGGCGGGGCAAGTGATTGCGTGGTGGCGATTGCGCCGTGCGGCGCACCAGATGAAGGACGCCTTCATGCAAGCCCTGAGCCATCGGGCGAGTTGGGAGTGTCTCACGCCCCAAGTGCTGCGGACCGCGCTGGGATACTGGATCGGCCGCACGTCGGTGCAGTGGTGGCGGCCTCGCGCGTTCCTGATGCTCTATGAAGGGCACAGCTGGGAGCGATGCGCGGCTCGCGGCGTGCGGGCGGCGGGCACGCCCTGCCAGATCGTCAATTACCAGCATACGGTGCTGTTCCGCGAATCGCTCGCCTTGACGCGCGCGTGCGGGGACCCGCAGCATGCCGCGTTTCCCGATATCGTGCTGGGGCTCGGACCAGTGCCGATTCGGCTTATGCAGGAGCGCCACGCGCCGCACGGCGTGCGCTTGCTGCCCTTCGGCAGCTTCCGGGCCTCGGGTGCGGTGTCGGAAACTCCCGCAGATCCCAGGCGCCGTACGGTGCTCGTCACGCCGGAGGGTATTCGCTCAGAGATCGAGATCCTCTTTGCGTTCGCAGCCGCCTGTGCGCAGCGGATGCCCGCGTACACGTTCATCCTGCGCTCGCATCCCGAGGTTCCCATGGCCCAAGCGCTGCGCTACGCTCCGCCCGGGACTGCGCAGCTTCCCAACATCGTCCTCTCGCAGCAGCGGCGGATCGAAGAGGATTTCGAGCAAGCCTCCGTCCTCCTGTATCGAGGGTCGTCCACGGTCCTCTATGGCATCGCCAAGGGGTTATTGCCGGTGTTCGTCCAGCAGGCAGCGGCAGTAGACTCCGACCCGTTGTATGCGCTAAAGACGTGGCATGAACGCGTCGGCTCTCCTGAGGAGGTTGTGGACGTGTTGGCGCGGTATGAGGGAATGGAGGACGCAGCGCGGATGCAGGCCTGGCGCGCGGGGGCGCAGTTTGTCGCCGATTACACCGGTCCGGTGACCGATGAGCGGCTGGACGCGTTCCTGCTTGCGGCGGGTTTCAACACGGAGCCGACGGCATGCGCTGCCTGATCTTCGGCTACGGCTACATGGGGAAGATCCGCTACCAGGTGCTCCGCGAGCACCCGCACGTGAGCGGCATTAAGATCGTGGATCCGGCGCTGGACGCCGCGGCGCGGGCGGGTTTGGAGGGCGTGTGGCTTGCTCCGACAGAACCGATTCCCTGGGACTGGTGCGACGCCGCATTTATTTGCACGCCTAATAACGTCACCGCCGAATTATGCGCCGAAGCGCTGCGGCGCTGCGGCCGGGTTTTTTGCGAGAAGCCACCGGGGCGGAACTGGGAGGACTTCTGCCGCATTACCGACGCGGCCGCCGCCGCGCCGTCCGCCACGCTGATGTTCGGCTTCAACCACCGTTTTCACCCATCGATCGAAGCCGCCAAGGCGCTGATCGGCGATGGGGGGCTCGGAGAGATCCTCTATCTGAAAGGGACCTACGGCAAGTCGGGCGGGGCGCGCTACCGCGAGAACTGGCGCAGCAATCCGGAGATCGCGGGTGGGGGCATCTTGCTCGATCAGGGCATTCACATGCTGGATCTCTTCCACCTGTTTCTGGGCGAGCTCTCAGTTGTCGATGCGGTGCTGGCCGATTCGTTTTGGGGCTGCGGGTTGGAAGACAACGCCTTCCTCCTGCTGCGGTCCGAGCGGGGGATCCCGACGTTCCTCCATTCCTCGGCGACGCTGTGGAAGCATACCTTCCGGATCGAGATTGGCTGCCGCGACGGCTATCTGATCGCCACCGGGTTGCTGTCGAAAACCGGCAGCTATGGCCGGGAGCAGCTGGTCATTGGCCGCCGGCAGTTCGAGGACCAGGCGCAGGCGCTGGGCAACCCGCGCGAGGAGATCATCCACTTTGACCGCGATGAGTCGTGGGGGCGCGAGGTGCATGAGTTTCTGGCGGCCGCGAAGCAGGGCCGTCCGGCGGCGCATGGCACGCTGGACGATGCGCGGCGCGTCATGCAAGTGATCCGGGACGTGTACAGTCTCGGCGAGCGCCGCCCGGCCGCGGGGAGGCGCTGATGGAAACGCTCAGGCGCATCATCCAATCGCAAGACCAGATCCCGCTCGCGGCGGTGAAGCCCATCGATCAAGGATTTCTGAAGTACCGGGCGCAGTGCCTGAAAGCCAGCCAGGCGGCGCTTCGTCACCCCGCGCACCGGCGCGCTTCGCCGGTGAGCGGCGCGCCGCTTTCACCGGCCGGCGATGTCGAGGGGATCCCCTATGGATGCTGTCCGGACACCGGCGGGTTCTTCATGTTGGAGCTGCCCGCCCCTGAGCGTTGGAGAGAGGTCCTCGTGGAAACGAGCGGTCTTCGCCGGTCGCCCGAAACGCTCCATGCGGAGCTGGCCCAATCGCGCACAGACACCGTCTATGCGCCGAAGCTGGAGTGGATCGGCGAAACGCTGCGGCTTCACGGCATGCGCCAGCCGCTCATGCTCGAAGCGGTCACCGAGCCCAGCAGCTTCAGGACGTTGTTGAAGGAGAGCGCGCTGTGCTCGGACGTCATCCCGGTTGATGAGACGAAGCTGATCGCTCAGCGGGTCCCGGGCGGTCCCTTCCAAGCGGCGGTGCTCTTGGAGTCGCTCGACCGGGTGAGCGATCCTGCCGGGCTCGTGCGCGGGGTGGCCGCGCATCTAGAGGAGGGCGGGCTGCTCTTCGTGACCGCGCTGGTTTCCTCCGGGCTGGATTTTTCCATCTTGGGGCTCAACAGCCTCTACCTGTTTCCTCCGGATCGGACGAACTGCTTCAGCCTCCAAGGGCTTCGGCGTTTGTTGCAGCGGTCGGGGTTCGACCTTGTGGAGGAGAGCACGCCGGGGGCGCTGGATGTCCAGATCGTCCGAGAGCACTTGCAGCGCGATCCGGCGCTGCCGCGGTCGGTGTTTGAGCGCCAGCTTCTTGAGATGAACGACGAGGGACAGGCTGCGCTCCAGGCGTTCTTGCAGCAATGGGGACTCAGCTCATTCGCCCGCATCGTCGCCAAACGAAGAAAGGTGATCGCATGAGCGCATTTTTGCGCAAGCATTTTGAGGAGGCCGCCGCCATCGCGCGGCAGCTGGACGTGGACGCGGTGGATGCCATGGTGCAACGCCTGGCGCGCCTGCGCGCCGAGGGCGGGCGGTTGTTCCTGTGCGGCGTGGGCGGCAGCGCGGGCAATTGCAGCCATGCGGTGAATGATTTCCGCAAGCTGGCCGGCATCGACGCGTCGACTCCGGTGGACAACGTCTCAGAGCTTTCCGCGCGCACCAACGATGAGGGCTGGGAGACGGTCTTTGCCGCCTGGCTGCGGGTGAGCCGCGGCTGCGAGCGCGACGTGCTGCTGGTGCTGTCCGTGGGCGGGGGAAGTCGCGAGCGCAATATCAGCCCGAACCTGGTTGCGGCGGTCGATGAAGCCAAGGCTCGAGGCATGGATGTGCTGGGGATCGTGGGGCGCGATGGCGGCTACACGAAGCAGCGCGGCGACATCGTGCTCGTGGTGCCGACGGTGAACCCGCAGTCCGTGACCCCGCATGCCGAAGCGTTCCAAGCGGTCATATGGCATGCGTTGGTATCGGACCCCCGGTTGATGATCCAGGGCAATAAGTGGGAGACGACCGCGGCAACGATGGCGGGAAAGTAATGCGTGCTGAACATCGGAGGATTCTATGGGATCGCTGACCGGCATTTTCCTCGACACCGGACGTCCCGAAGAAATTGAAAAGTATCATGCGCTTGGAATTATCCGTGGCGTGACCACCAATCCGACCATCCTCAGCAAGGATGGGGTGACCGGTGGGTGGGGGGCTATTGAGCGGCGCAGCAAGGAGATCGCTGAGCTCATTCACCCACTTCCACTGTCGGTGGAAGTAACCGTGAACGAGCCGGAGGAGATGCTCGAGCAAGCCCGGATGTTCGCCGCTTGGGCGCCGAACATCAATGTGAAGATCCCGATCCATGGGCCGGAGGGCGGCACCGAGAACCTGCAGATCGTCCACGAGCTGGAAACGAAAGAGGACATCCGGGTCAACGTGACCGCGATGATGAGCGCCCAGCAATGCCTCTTGGCCGCGATGGCCGGCGCGACGTACGTTTCGCTGTTCGGCGGGCGGGTGAACAACATGGGATACGACGCGCGCCAGGAGATCCGGCGCCTGCGCGCGCTCCTTGACGCCTTCGGAAGCCCGGCGAAGATCATCGTGGGGTCGACCCGGGAGGTGCTCAACATCATCGAGTGGTTCGAGGCGGGGGCGGATATCGTGACCACCGTGCCGCAGCTGCTGGAGCCGATGCTCGTCCATCCCTACAGCAAGGAGACCGTGCAGATGTTCTTAAGCGACAGCGCCAAGCTGGTGCCACCGCAAGAGCGTGCGGCCAGGCCCGCGCGGCTGATGGCGTGAACGACCCTCGCATGTCACCACTCGCGATGCTGAAGCGGCAAGGCTGGCGGACCTGGGAAGGCATGTCGCGGATCCCGGGACGGGTGCTCGCGACCGTTCTGCCGCGGCGAACCGTCTCCTCCAGAGGGTTGCGCTTCACGCTCCAGTACGATAACTGGATCACGCAGCGCCGGTGGCAGTACTGCAACATCAAGGAGCCGGAGACGCTAGACTGGATCGACCGGTCCTTGCGCAGCGGCGAGGTCCTCTTCGACGTCGGGGCGAATATCGGGATCTTTGCGATCTATGCCGCGCTGCGCCACCCCGGGGCGCGAGTCGTGGCTTTTGAGCCGGAGTACGCGAATTTGCACTTGCTGAGAGATAACGTGGTCTATAACCACCTCCATGACCAGATTGACATCTACTCGATTGCCTTGGGCAACCGCACCGGGGTCAGCCGGCTGCACCTGCAGGATTTTACGCCGGGTGCGGCGTTGCACACGGAATCCCCGCAGGTGCTGGAGCTGACGCGGACGAATAAACCCGTGATCGGGTGGGAAGGCATCTGCACCGTGACCCTCGATGGGTTCTGCGAAGAGACCGGCATGACGCCGAATTGCCTGAAGCTGGACGTGGATGGCACCGAACCCGAAATTCTCGAGGGGGCCAGCCGCACGCTGCGCTCACCCGCCTTGCGATCGATCATCGTGGAGATGGGGGACGACCAGCACATCCGTGCGGCCTGCACGCGCCTGCTGGAGGCCGCCGGACTGCACCGTATTCCGGTGCCGTCGAGGTTCGGCAACGAGATCTGGGCCCGCGAGTAATGGACCTGAGCGCATTTCGAATGCTGCAAGCCCAGGGGCTGGGCATCATCGATGTGGGTGCGCGGGGAGGCGTCAGCCCCACGGTGCAGGCGGTCGCCCCGCTGTGCGACGTGGTGGGGTTTGAGCCTGACGCGGATGAAGCGCGCCGGTTGCAAGAGGCCGGCCGGCGCAGCGTGCCATGGCGATCGCTGGCGTATCTGCCGTACGGGTTGGGGGCTGCCGATGGAGAGCGGCTTCTGTACCTGTGCCGGTCGCCCGGGGCGAGCTCGTTCTACAAACCGAATCGCCGCTTCGTCGATCGGTTCCCGGATGCCGGGCGGTTTGACATCGTGACGACCGCCACGGTGCCGGTAAGGTCGCTGGACAGTTTGGTGAAGGATTCGCAGGTTGCGATGCCGGCCTTCATCGGGTTCCTCAAGATCGACACACAGGGCGGAGAGTTGGAGATTTTACACGGAGCCGAGCAGGTGCTGAGGGAACAGGCGGTCGCCGTTGAAGTGGAAGTCCTCTTTGCGCCCATTTACGAGAGCCCGTCGACGTTTCGCGACGTCGACGCATTCCTGAACCGCTGCGGGTTCACGCTCTTCAAGCTCCGGCGGATGGAGTGGGTACGACAGGCGGCGGCCCAGCGCCCTCAGATTAGCGCCGGGCAGCTCGTGTTCGGGGACGCGTTGTATCTCCGGGACCCGCTGAGCGCGCGCAACGGCGGGGCTCCGGCGCAGCCAGCCCAGCTGGAGGCGCTGGTGCTCATCGCGCTCTTGTACGATCTGCATGATTTCGCGCTGGAGCTTGTCCATGCGCCTGCGTGGGACGGGGTGTTCGACCGGGACGTCCTCCGAGACTACGTGGGGCGCCAGGGCCGCCGGCTCAATTCGCTTCGGGAGCGGTGCCGGATGGCCAAGGCGCTGTGCAGTGCTAGCAGCGGTTGGCGGCGGTACGCCTCGCGTTGGGCGCGGGGCGATGACAATTTCTATTCGGTCAGCAACCGGACGACCTGATGCCACGTCCAGCATCACAGGGGTTTGTGTACGCCAGCTTCGCCGAAGCCTATATGGATGAGGCGTTCGCCTCCATCGCCACGCTGTTGAAGCATAATCCTGGAGCGAACGTCTGCTTGCTGACCGCCGAGACGCTGCGGCCGTACTATGAGCAGCACTACGCCCACGTGCCGATCGATCAGGTCCGGTACGTGCCGTATCCTCCGGATGAACCGTCCTGCTTTTTCCGGACCAAGCTCCTGGCCTTGTCCCCCTACCAGAAGACCATGGCGCTGGATGCCGATACGTACATTACGGCGGACATCCAACCCTTGTTCGATTTGCTCGATACGTTTGATTTCGCCGCGGTCCCGGATGAGTCGCACCCGGCCCGCGGGTTCATCCTGGGGCTGAAGGGGGGGTACGCGGCGCTGAACTACTACAACTGCGGGGTGCTGCTGTTCCGCAACTCGCCCGCCAGCCAGGAGCTATTTGAGAACTGGCGCCAGGAATACCTGGCGCTTGCCCCGCTGGAGCCTGCGGATCAAGGTCCGCTGGTCCGCGCGCTGGTGAAGACGAATCTGCGCTTCATTACGCTCCCGCGGGAGTATAATCTGCGGCTGTTCTCGAAATGCGCCAGCTTCCATGGCCGGGCAAAAATCATCCATGCGCGGGCCAAGGACCCCGACAAACTGATCCGGATGGTCAATGATGTCGATCTCGTCAGCCAGGGCTCCCGCGTGTGGATCCCCAACTTGCAGCGCGTGATCCGCGCTCAGGCCTTCCTGCGCTTCGGCCAGTGGCTCCAGCTGCTGAACCTGGACAACGTGCAGCTGCCGGCGGCCGGGCAGGTCCAGCGCCGGACCATCGCGCAGAATCTCCTGTCACTGGGGCCGCGCCTTGCCAGCCGCCTGGCACGGCTCAAGCCGGCTATGCCCGCCACGAATGGCGCGATAAGCGCCGATGATCCAGTCGCGCCCCATGAGCCGCTGCTGGCCAAGCTGCTGCGGGAACATCAGGTCCGTTCCGTGTTTGTATGGGCTCATCGTGAAGCGCCGCTCGTCGCCTATCTCAAACCGCAGGTGGCCCGCGTGTTCACGCTCGATGAGATGCCTCCACGCGGGGAGCGAGTGGATTTGGTGTGGGTTGGCGGGATCCGGGAAGGGATGCCGCATCGGCGCGCCCAAGAGTTCGTCGAAGTAATGACGCGTTTCGCCGGCCGGCTCATCGCGCTGTATCTGATTCCCGCGACACCGCTTCCGCCTCCACGCTCGCATCCGGATGCCAGCCTCCACCTGGACTGGTACTGGACGCAGTTGGTATCCGATCGCCGCTTCTACTTCGATCCCCATCTCACGCTGGCATGCCGCCGCGCATCGCAGCACGAGGGGTTCAAGCGCACAGGGTTGGTGTTCGAGCGAGAACCGGTCCAGTCCGTTGCTTCCGCAGAGGAGCCATGCCTGACTCACGCGTCCTAGCCGATCGACGCCGTTCGTCCAAGACGGACCGCGCGCCGTTGGCGATCGCCGCCGCCCTGCGCCGGCGGTTTCGCGCGCGCCACACCGTGTATGGCGCCTGGTCCTCCATCGGGCATCCGGAGATCGTGAGTCTCTTTGCCGGCGCGAAAGGCCATTTCGTCGGCGTGGATTTGGAACACACCACGACCGACCTGGCGGCCATTCAGGCGATGATCCGCGCCTGCCATGAGCATCGCCGGCCGTGCTTGCCCCGCGTGTTCCCCGGCCACATTGAGCAGATGCGGCGGTTGCTGGATGCGGGCGCGGACGGCGTGATTGTCCCGCAAGTATCCAGCCGGGCGGAGATCGATCGGCTCGTGGGCGCGCTGCGGTATCCGCCTGAGGGGCAGCGCAGCTTTGGAGTGGCCGCCGCGCATCAATACGGGCGGGCGTTCGCGTCCTATGTGAAACGGGCCAATGAGTCGCTCTCGCTCATCGTCCAGGTGGAAACCAAGGCCGGAGTGGAGCAGATCGATGCGATCGCTTCTCATCCTGCGGTGGATGGCGTGATGATCGGCCCCTATGATCTTTCAGGGTCGCTGGGGGTGCCTGGCGTCCTGGCGCATCCCAGCGTGGTCAAGGCCTCCAAGCGCGTCATCGACGCCTGCGCCAAGGCGGGCGTCAGTTGCGGGACCCATGTGATCCGTCCGTCGCTGAGCGAGCTTCGTCAGCAGTTCAAGGCCGGTTTTACGTTCTTCATCCTCGGCTCCGACGTCTTCAACCTCCAGCAACGGAGCGAAGAGCTGGACGCCATGATGGATGCGTGCGGAGGAGTGGCATGACGCAGGCTGTGGCGGCGGCCGGCCGGCGGAAGCGGCCGGAGCGAACGCTCGAGGCGCGGTTCAATCTCCGAGGGAAGGTTGCGGCCATCGTCGGAGGGGCAGGGCATTTGGGTTCCACGCTTGCCGGCGCCATGGCCGAGTCCGGGATGCGCGTGGTCGTGTTGGATATCGCGGAGGCGCGCAAGGCGTCGCCGCGGCGCGCCGATCGGCGCGTGCGCTCGGTGCGGTGCGATGTGACGTCCAAACAGGATCTCCGGCGAGGCCGGGACCAGATCCTCGGCTGGCATGGGCGGGTCGACGTGCTCTTGAATGCCGCCGGCACGAACGCTCCGACACCGTTTGCCGATATCACGGAGGAAGAGTTTACGCGCATCATCAACACCAACCTGCTGGGAACGTTCTCCGCCTGCCAGGTGTTCGGCGAGCGCATGGTGGAGCAGCGCGCGGGCAGCATCATCAACTTCGCGTCCGTCTCGATGGGGCCGCCGTTGTCAAAAGCCTTCGTGTATTCGACCGCCAAGGCCGGGGTGGCGAATCTGACCCAAAACCTCGCGAGAGAATGGGCGCCGTTTGGCGTTCGGGTCAATGCGCTGCGGCCGGGGTTCTTCCCGACCGAATGGAGCATGAAGCATTTCATCGATGAGCGGCGCAAACAGGACATCCTGCGCCATACGCCGATGGGCCGGTTCGGCAAGCCGGAAGAGCTGATCGGCGCGGTCCTGTGGCTGGCCTCGGACCAAGCCAGCTTCGTGACCGGATCG
>Ga0210019_1001419_pt1 | contig 25753 bp, 28 predicted proteins | sample CryGeyCG2114_020_2_FD_183969 | JGI IMG/M metagenome (GOLD analysis project Ga0210019, IMG submission 183969) | Groundwater microbial communities from aquifer - Crystal Geyser CG11_big_fil_rev_8/21/14_0.20 (SPAdes) (version 2) | ecosystem: Environmental > Aquatic > Deep subsurface > Groundwater ...
AACAAAATCAAAAGATTAAAGCGGATGGCTTATGGTTACAAAGACGTTGAGTATTTCAAGCTGAAAATTCATCAGCACTGCGGATTACTAAACCCTAGGAGGTTCCCACAATAATTACGAAAGAACCATATTTGTTAAGAGAAAGGCATTCCTCTTCATAATCTTCAATGCCGTCAATAACTTTTTGGGCCAACTTTAACAGATAAATCAAATCATGGGTTTTCATAAAATCGATATTATTTAAGACTAGGGCACCCTTTAAATATTTTTCAACTGCTTGCTGGCAATGAAAACAAAGAGTATCCGTTGGCGGTTCAGGGTCAGTAAAAAGAATTTCCACTGTTTGCAGGTCGTTGTTGGCTTTGCTAAACCATTCTTGGGCTTTTTGAGTTAATGAATTAGTTTCGCTCATAAAGGACTTTCCCCGTATCAATAATTTTTTTTAGAAAGGAGCCAGGCTGGTCTTTAAATTGGGAAACTTCTTTTGGTGTGTAGACAAAAATATCCATTGGATAAATAATATCTTTCAAAACCTTTCTGATTTCCCTATCTCTTTTATCGCGACGAACGTTTGATTCCTTAACAATAAGCAGATCAATGTCGCTGTCTTTACTTGGTGTATCATTTGCCATAGAGCCAAATAGAATAATTTGCTGGGGCCTTACGCTAGCCACTATTTTTTTCTTGATTTTATCTATAATTGTTTTGTGATTAGTCATGACAGTTAAATTATAGCAAAGTTCATCCTAAATTGCCTCAATCATCGCCTGGGCTTTGTGTAGGGTTTCCTGATGTTCTCTTTCGGGATCAGAATCAGCCACAATGCCGGCGCCAACTTGAATGTAAGCCTTCTTGTTTTTGATAACCATAGTTCTAATCGCAATGTTAAAATCCATTCTATCCGGCATGATGTAGCCGATTGAGCCGGTGTAAATCCCCCGTTTAACTGGTTCCAGCTCTTCAATAATCTCCATGGAGCGAATTTTGGGACAGCCGGTGATGGTCCCCCCTGGGAACATGGCGCGAATTAGGTCAAATTTACTTTTGTTAGGAGCCAACTTTCCTTTTACATTGGATACGATATGAATGACGTGGGAATATTTTTCAATGATCATGTTTTCGTCGACATGGACCGAGCCGTAATCGCAAACTTTGCCTAAGTCGTTTCTTTCAAGATCAACTAACATGATATGTTCAGCCCGCTCTTTAGGATCAAGGAGGAGTTCGTTATCTTTAGCCGCAATTGGCCTTGTCCCGGCAATGGGGCGGCTTTCGGCGATGTTGTTTTCAAGTTTGACTAGTCTTTCCGGTGAACAGCCGACCAGCTGGAAATCGCCGCAGTCAAAATATGAGGCAAAAGGGGAGGGGTTGATCTGACGGAGTCGCTTATATATCTCGAAGGGGTGATCGCTAATTGTTGCCTCAAAGCGTTGCGAGAGGTTGGCTTGGTAGATGTCGCCTTTTGAAATGTACTGTTTTGCTTGCTTTACTATTGCCATAAATTGGTTCTTGTTTAGATTGGACTTAAGAGAAGTGCGTTGGGCGTTGGGCGAGACGGGAAAGGATGGGCGATGTGGGAAACGCGTTTCGCTTTGCGCCTTTCGTTTCCCGTTTCGCTTCCGCAACCGCACTTCGATTTCTTCTTTATTGGGTGAAAAAACCTCAAAATCTTGTTTGACGTGATCAAACACAATCAGCGTCTCCGGAATAACAAAATAAACCTTTGGCAGCATCAGGTCATCCTTGGCCAAATTGGGCAATTTTTCAATTTCCCAGGCAAAATCATAGGAAAGAAAACCAAACGCTCCGTGTTTAAGGTCAGTTTTCTCTAATTCTGCAAAAGAAGTAATGGTTTTGACGGGGTTAATGCCGATAAAGGAGTATCTTTCCAGCTTCCCCTGGCCAGTTGGGCTTTCTAAAAGAAAAGAACCAGGGCCATTGTACAGCGCGGTGAAAAGATCAATCGGCATAGGTGATCTTCAGCGCCGACTGCGGCCCCTTGACCGGCTGCCAAAGCGGCCGCGCGGTTTAAATGACCTGGCGGCTGGCTTGATAAAATTGACATCGGTAAACTCCGGGTGCTTGGTGATTGGTAAGGCTTTTTGCATCAAAACCTCAATGTCCCGCACATTCCCCCGCTGATCTGGGGTGGCGATGGAGATTGCCCGGCCTTCGTGATTAGCTCGGCCGGTCCGGCCAATGCGGTGGACATAATTTTCTGCGTCATCAGGTAGGTCATAATTGATGACCAGCTCAATCCCCTTAACATCAATCCCTCTGGCGGCAATATCCGTGGCAACTAAAATCCGGTATTTGCCTGATTTAAAACCATCAAGCGCTTCGCGCCGCTGGCTAAGGGAGCGGTCAGAGTGGATCTCGGCCGCGTTAAAGTTTAAATCCCGCAGGCCGCGGGTGATTCGCGTTGCCCCGCGCTTGGTCCGGCAAAATAGCAGGACTGTGCCGCGGTACTCGGTTAGGAGTTTTGTCAGCAGCTGGCCTTTTTCCTCTTTCCTGACAATGAAAAGCTCTTGGGTGACATTTTTCGCTGCAGTCCCTGACTTGGCAATTTCAACGCTGATTGGCAGTTTCATGTGCTGGGCCGCGATCTGGACTATTTTGTCGGGGATGGTGGCGGAAAAAAGCATGGTTTGCCGCTCTGTCGGCAGCTGCAAAAGAATTTTATTGATCTGTGGGGCAAAACCCATATCGAGCATCCGGTCGGCTTCGTCTAATACCAAAATTCCCACGTGGTTTAAGCGGATTGTCCGCTGCTGTAAGTGGTCAAGGAGCCTTCCCGGGGTGGCAATGACGATGCGCGGGCCTTGGCGGAGATTTCTAATCTGGTTCCCCATTGAAGCGCCGCCGATTAAGACCGCGGTTTTGATGCCAAAAGGTTGGCCCAGCTTCCTGATTGTCTCCTCAACCTGGAGTGCTAATTCACGAGTTGGGACCAGGATCAGGCCGAGCATTGGTTTTTGCGCCAGGCGTTGGACCATAGGGATGCCAAAGGCAATGGTTTTCCCTGTCCCGGTCTGGGCAATCCCGATGATGTCCTGGCCTTCCAGGCCGATCGGAATGGCTTTGGCTTGGATCGGGGTGGGGGTCTCAAATTTCATTTTTTCTACCAGTTCAAGGATTTTTGGGGCAATCCCTAAACCGTAAAAAGTTGCGGGGCTTTGTTCTTTTTGTATCATTTAACCATTGTAGCACGAAAAGCCGACTAGTGGGGGAGAAAATGGTGGGCAGTGTAGGGTTCGAACCTACGACCTCCTCGGTGTAAGCGAGGCATTCTAACCAGCTGAACTAACTGCCCGCAATGCTTTGAGATTGGGCGGTACTGGACTCGAACCAGTGGCCTCCTGCGTGTGAAGCAGGCGCTCTAACCAGCTGAGCTAACCGCCCGACGATTTCTTATCTTACCACGCCTTGACTGACTGTCGCAACTTAAGCTAAACTGACAATCAGAGATAAAAGAATTCCATATGTTTGAGGTTTGAAGTTTGCTGTTTGAGGTTGATTAAAGGGGCCCATAGCTCAAGGGTGGAGCAATCGACTCATAATCGACAGGTTCCAGGTTCGAATCCTGGTGGGCCCATTTTTAATTTGCGTCAGCAAATTAAAAATGCCTAAGCCTATTCCTAAATAATATGAGGTGATAAAAATGGCAGAGCAAAAAAGTGTAGACAGCTTATTGAAGCAGATTGATGATTTTGAGAATACGATTAAGAGTCTGCAGGTTAATGTCGAAACCCTGAAGAAGCGACTTGCGGAAAATCGGGCTAAATACGGTGATGATATAAGCCAGTGGCCCAAGGAAGAAAAATAAGTTAATAAATTAATCTTTTTGCGCCAGCAAATAAGCACTTGCAGAAGGGTTGATTACTCGGTAGCCGAATGTAGCCATTGCAAGTTCTGTTTTTAAGATATTAAGCCTATTGTCCGCTGCTCCTGAAATTAAGACGAACCCCTTTGCTTTAGTGACTTTTAGCATTGTTAAGAAAGCTAGGGCAAAGGCATTTACCTCATGTATATAAGAAAAAACATTTAGAGCGCAGGCAAAAGAAAACTTGTTAAGGCATTTTTCTCCAGGTTCCCACAAGACTAACTCTTGATGAAGAGGAAAGAATCTATCTCCAATATATTCGGGAATGCTTATTTGGCCGTTTGTTTCTTTTGTCCCTAATGTGTTTTCTATGGCTGTTTTGGCGGCGTGATAGGTGGCGAGATAGGACGGGCATCTACGCATTTTCCTTTTTAATTGTTCATTATTGATAACAGTACTTAAGCAGTTGGAATCAAAAAAAAGTGACAAGGCGTCTAAATCTTTGTCCAAAGTTGTGATTTGTGGTAAAAGTCCATGTTGACCAAAACTAGCCATGATTTCCAGTGGTTCTGAAACAGGTCCGTCACCAATTCCTAACCCGATTTCTAAAATTTTAGGTTGGTGATTATCCATGAGAAGCTTGTTTAGTTCTGTCCAGAACTCTTCTTCTAATATTAGATTTAAAGCATTATATGTTCGGGAAAGATAAGTTAGATGGGGGTCAAGTAGGCTCCCTTGTTGGGGAGGGGAATAAGGTTGATATTCTTTTCTGGTTTGCTTTTCCCAATGATCTACGTTTTGTCTCCATGATTCTATGATTTTCTGTGCGTGAAGTTTGGGCTCTCCAGTTCGTCCTGTAAACATATCAATAATATATCGTTTATTTAGCAGGTAAATTTCACTTTTTGTGATAAGATTTATATATTATGGGAACAGTCCGTTTGCAGAAATATTTGGCCGACTCCGGGGTGGCGTCGCGCCGCGCCTCTGAAAAGCTGATCACTGCCGGTAAAGTTATGGTTAATAATCTGATAGTGACAGAATTAGGGACCAAGGTTGACCCGGCCAGGGATGAAGTGCGCGTTAACGGAAAAAAAGTAAAACCCCAAGAGGAAAAAATCTATCTTAAGCTAAATAAGCCCTGTGGTGTTGTCTCGGCCTGCTCTGACCCCCATGAAACCACGGTGATTGACCTGATTAAAAAACTCCCTTATCGTCTTTTCCCCATCGGCCGGCTGGATAAGGATTCAGAAGGGCTGGTCCTCTTGACCAATGATGGTGAGCTGGCCAATAAATTAATGCACCCTAAATATGAGCATGAAAAAGAATATTTGGTAAATGTCCAAAGTCCAATGTCCGAGGCGCAATGTCAGAGACTCCGGGCTGGGGTGGTTATTGACGGTAAAAAGACCCTTCCTGCGACAGTGGTTAAGCTTGCTAGTAAGAAATTTCGCATCACCCTGCGGGAGGGGCGCAACCGCCAGATCCGCAATATGGTTGATGTTATTGGCAATAAAGTTGTGGCGCTCAAAAGGATCCGGATCGGCAGTATCAGGCTAGGAAAATTGCCGATTGGCTCGTATGCTTTCCTTACTAAAAGCGAAATTTCTATGATATAATTTCTTTATGCCAATAGTCGTCCACAAATACGGCGGGACCTCGGTGGGGACGCCGGAAAAAATCAAAAATGTTGCAGAAAAAGTTAAGAAAGTCCGCGATGCGGGCAATCAGGTTGTAGTTATTGTCTCGGCCATGGGACACACGACTGACGAACTAATTGATTTGATGCACCAAATCACCCCAGAGCCTGACCCTCGCGAGTACGATATGTTAATTTCCACTGGCGAACAAGTGTCAGCTTCGCTTTTAGCCATGGCCCTCCAAGCAATTGATTGCCCTGCGGTCTCACTAACTGGAGGACAGGCTGGTGTTCAAACAGAAGATATCTATAGAAAAGCGCGAATTACTCATGTTCACCTTGAGCGGATGCAAAAAGAACTAAAAGCCGGCAAAGTTGTGGTTATTACCGGTTTCCAGGGGATAGACAGCAAAGGCGATATTATCACTATTGGTCGCGGCGGCTCTGATACTTCGGCGGTGGCTATTGCCGCGGCACTCAAAGCTGATGTCTGTGAGATCTACACTGATGTTGACGGTGTTTACACTACTGACCCGAGAATTGTTAAAGAGGCGAGGAAGCTCTCTTATGTGACTTACGAAGAAATGTTAGAGCTGGCTAGTCTTGGCGCCCAGGTTTTGCACCCTCGTGCTGTTGAGTGCGCCAGTATTTACAACATGGTTATCCATTTACGGTCGAGTATTAATGATGTGACCGGCACTTATATTATGTCGCCGGAGAGAATTGCTAAGGAGGCAAAAAAAATGGAGAAAAAAGAGGCGGTCAGGGGGATTGCCCTTGATGAAAACATTGCCAAAATAGGAGTTTCGAAAGTCCCGGACAAGCCTGGGATTGCTGCTAAAATTTTTACAGCATTGGCTAATGAAAAAATTAATGTCGACATGATTGTGCAGAGCATCCACTCTTCTGGTTCTTTAGCTGATATGGCTTTTTCGGTTGAGCGGCCGGACTTAAAAAGGGCTGTTGAGGTGGCTAAAAAAGTTGCCAAGGAGCTCAAGGCTGAAAATGTGGTGGCTGATGATGATGTGGCCAAGGTCTCTTTAGTTGGGATAGGCATGGTTAGCCAGCCAGGGACTGCGGCTAAAATGTTTGAAACGCTGTCAAATGAAAAGATCAATATCCAGATGATCGCGACCTCGGAAATTAAGATCTCTTGTGTGGTCAAGCGCGAGCAGGGGAAGAAGGCGGTCCAAATTTTGCACAAAGCTTTTGGGCTTGAAAAGGTAGCGTAGTGCGGAATGCGAAAAACCCTCACCCCACTTTATTCTCAGCCAACAGTTAAACATAATCTCCCTCTCCCTCTGGGAGAGGGACGGATTTGGTTTACTAATAGTAAAGCAAGAGCTTAGGGTGAGGGCATGAAAACTATTTTGTTTTTTGTAGTGAGTTACCTAATAGGCTCCATCCCCTTCAGTCACATTTTTCCAAGCCTTAAAGGCAAAGACGTGTCCAAGGCAGGGAGCAAGAACATCGGCGCGACTAATGCCTTGGTAGTGGCTGGCCCATTGATGGGGGCCTTGGCTTTAATCGGAGATATTCTTAAAGGGTTTTTGCCAATCTTTTTTGCCCTGCGTTATAACTTGTCTCCCTGGACTGTTACTTTTATTGCTTTAGCCCTGGTGGCTGGCCATGATTTTTCAGTTTTTCTCAAGTTTAAAGGGGGGAAGGGGCTGGCAACTACCGGTGGGTGTTTGCTGGCTTTTGATCCGATTTTTGCCCTTTTGGTCTTGTTAATCTGGATCCTGACAATTATTGCAACCCGCTATTTTATCCTTTCTACTATAATAGTGTTAGGCGGCCTGCCGCTGGCCATGATGGTGCTGGGGATGAGAGGGGAGGTGGTTGCTTTTGCCCTAGGGGCATTTTTGCTCTCTCTTTATGCCCACCGCAACGACCTAATGCGCCTGATCTCTGGCCAAGAGGTGCGGGCCAATGAGGCGGTTAGCAAGTTCTTAAGTAAATAGAATCGGGGTGACTGGATTTGAACCAGCGGCCTCTACGTCCCGAACGTAGCGCTCTACCAAGCTAAGCTACACCCCGTAATCTTCATTATACCCCATTTTAAAAATCATGTGAAATTTTTTGGAAAATGGGGCGAAAGAAAGACACAGCCGAAGCTCGAAGAAGTTCTAGCTTCGGCTATTTTATTTTAGGAGGCACTATTATGCCGACAACACATCCTGCTTCTTGGAACCGCCTGATGATTGACCGCTTTAACGATCTTGTTGCACTGCGAGCCAAAGGAATTGATCCCTTCAGAAAAACTAAGTTTGTTAGGACCCATACTAATGCTGACGCCAAGAGGGTTTGCGAAGCTGCCTTAGCACAAAGCGGTCAACTACCGACAAATGTTTCACTGGCTGGCCGCATTGTTTCTATTCGAAAAATGGGCAAACTTATTTTTGCTGATATTGATGACGAATCAGGACGCATCCAGTTTATGATCAGGAAAAACCAGGTGGGAGACGAAGCCTTTGAGATATTTAATCAGCATCTTGATCTTGGCGACTTTGTTGGAGCTTATGGCGATATGCTTAAAACCCGCAGCGGTGAAATTTCTCTTGACGTTAAAAGCTATGAAGTTTTATCAAAAGCCCTGCGGCCTGTCCCCTTTAGAATTGCTGGAAAAGTTGATGGAATCACTGATCCGGAAGTTCAGCAGCGCCAACGCTATATGGATTTGGCTAGTAATCCAGAAGCCAGAGAGCGTTTTCGCAATCGCAGCCAGGTTGTTTGGTCGATGAGAAGTATGTTGGTTGGCGAAGGGTTTATGGAAGTAGAGACGCCAATTCTGCAGGATCTCCATGGTGGGGCAGCAGCCCGGCCGTTTGTTACTCGTTCTAATGCTTTGAGTAAAGATTTGTTTTTGCGTATTGCGACTGAGCTGCATTTAAAGCGTTTGATTGCTGGTGGGTTTGAGCGAGTTTTTGAAGTTGGCCGGATCTTTCGAAACGAAGGTGTTGATCGCAAACACAATCCAGAGTTTACCAGCATGGAAGTTTATTGGGCTTACGCAGATTATAAAGACATGATGGATTTAACTGAAAGGTTGGTTGCTGGCATTGTTAGGGAAATCTGTGGCAAATATGATATTGAATATCAAGGAACAAAACTTGATTTTACACCGCCATGGCAGCGGTTGACCATGGAAGAATCGATTGAGCAGGCGGCAGGGGTTAATGTAATTGGCAGAAGCCTTGATGAGCTTAAAAAGGTTGCCAGGGAAAGACAGATAGATTTTGAGGATGACATGAGCCGAGGTTGGTTGGTTATGACCTTGTTTGAGGAATTGGTGGAGGCAAAGCTGGTTCAACCAACTTTTATTACCAAGTATCCAGTAGAAACCACCCCATTAGCCAAACGCTCACCAGAAGACCCCAGTGTGGTTGACCGTTTTGAGGCTTTTGTGGCTGGGATGGAGCTGGCTAATGCTTTTTCCGAGCTCAATGACCCTCTTGACCAGCGCGCCCGCTTTGAAGAGCAGGTGGAGCAAGGAGCAAAGGGAGATGAAGAGGCCCATCCGTTTGATGAAGATTATGTCCAGGCTCTGGAAATTGGGATGCCGCCAACCGGTGGATTGGGGATTGGGATCGATCGACTCGCTATGCTCGTGACAAATTCAGCGTCCATCAGAGACGTTATTTTATTTCCAACACTGCGTTGAAAGGGGTGATAACAACAAAAAAATGTTTCAATTTTGAAAGGGGGAAATTATTATGCCAACAGTAACACCAGGAATGCCAGCAGTTAATACTAAAAGAACAGCACGAATCGGAATAAGGGCAGAGACCTTGCATCGCTACGAGCGCAGGACCGCACTTACGCCAGACCTTGTTGCCAAATTGGTTAGAGATGAGCATATTGAAGTTATAGTCCAGCGTTCGCCGCAGAGGGTTTTTCCAGCTCAGCAATATCGTGATGCTGGGGCGCAAATTGTCACTGAATTGGGTCAAACCTGTCCAGTGGTTTTTGGGGTTAAGGGGATTCCAGAAGATTTTTACTTTCCTGGATTAACCACAGTCCAGTTCTCACATGTCCATAAAGGGCAGGAAGAGGGTATGCCGTATCTTAGAGCGATGATGGATAATGACAGCACTCTAATTGATTATGAACTAATGGTTGGTCGTGATGGAAATCGCGTTGTGGCTTTTGGTTATCATTCTGGTTTTGCCGGGATGACAGATTCTCTTTATGTTTTGGGTAGACGCTTGGCATCAGAAGGATTTACTACCCCTTTGGCCAGTGTTAGGCGACCGTTTGATTATGATGGTAACGCAAATGCCGGGATTAAAAATCACCTGGCAGAAATTGGCCGTCAGATTAGGGAGACGGGTTTGCCTGATGCGATTACTCCTTTTATCGTTGGTTTTACCGGAGGAAGAACAGGTCGTTGTAGTACCGGAGCACAAGAAGTTTTTGACAGCCTTGGTGTTAAGGAGCTTCGTTGGTCTGATGTGTGCGAACTTGGTTTTACTGATTCTCTTGATCGCAAGGGGATCTACAAGGTAGTTTTTGATCGAGTGGGGGAGAATGGGCGGTATCGAAGGATCGATGGACAGCCTGCTTCTAACCAAGACTTTCTGGCTGATCCAGCAGCTTATGAGTCTAACCTTGGCGAAGGGTTGGGGCGGTTGGCCATGCTGATTCCTTGTCATTTATGGTTTGGGGGTCAACCACCATTGGTAACGCCGGAAATGCTCAGCTCTATTTATGGACAAAACAGTACTAGGTTGACGGTAGTTAGTGATGTTACCTGTGATATTTGGCCCAATGGAGCTATTGCTTCTACTCGTGAAGCCAGGACAGTAGAAAGGGCTTTTTATGTTTATGATCCAAAGACAGGGACTGTGGTAGAAAACACAGGCCAAGCACCTTGGGAAGGAGAGGGAATAGTTGTGAATGCGTGTGAGACTATGCCTTGCATGGTGCCAAAGGATGCTTCAATAGCTTTTAGCAGAAAGCTTGAGCCGTATGCTGTTGGTATTGCGAGAGGGGAATACGGCAAGCAATATGAGAGTGGAATTATTACCTTACCTGAAGATGTCAGGCCGGCTGTTATCCTTTGGAACGGTGCGATTCCTCATGCTTTTAAGATTCGTTCCGACGGTTTCTACGGTAAAATTATGGAAGGGCTATCAAGGTTTGGATTGGGGCCTTATAATCGCGACTGGTAATTAGTTTTTAGAAGGGCGGCCAACTACTGGCCGCCCTTGTTTTCTTAATTAGGGGGAATAATTGAGGTGGTTAGCCTGGTTCCTGTTTGCCCGTTAATCCAAAAGTGGTCGTATCGTTTTTCCCCTGGCTTTGTTGTAAAAAGCAAACGGCTTTCCCTTGCAAAAATGAATCAAGTTGCGATCAGGGCATTGGACGAACATGGCGTGATTTATGTAACAGGGGAGATGTTTTCTCGAGAGAGAGTTGATCGGCTCTTTTGCTTTGAGCACAATACAGGAATAGGTAAAACCCAATGGGTTACAAATGACCTTATCCCTTACCTTAGGAGTCAGGGCCAGCTTGTCTCTTTTATTAATATTGAAGATATTTTTCCGATCGGAAAAGCTATGCAAGGAGAGTGTGAGACAACTGAAATAGAAGGTTGTTTTGAAGCTGTCCTAAACAAGATAACAACAGCTGGGCAAGAAGCCAGGTATATTGTTTTGGATGAATGTGATTTATTATTTCCCTCTGGACATAATATTGTTACAAATAATGCAGGCAAAACATTTTCGTTTGGCTCAAGGCACCTGCCATATCAACGCAGAGCTTGGCAAATTATTAATAGTTTGCTTGCCAGCGGAAAAAAAATAGTCTTAATTAGTTGGCTGCATCCACAAGATGCTTCACTAAGTGCCTCTTATTTAGGGGACAAAGGCTTTCTCAGGGTTTTTGACGCCCCGATTGTTGAGATCAAGCCTTTGCCCCCAGATGAACAAGTTATGTTCCTTTGAGCTTAACCTACTACTTCAATCTCTTCCTTCATCTTAATTCCCATACTATCCAGTTCTGCCAATATTGGCTGGTAGATTTCTGGAATAATAGGGATTTGCACGCCGCGGGCTGTGATGATCCCTTCAGCAATAAACCGGGCGCCAATGGCCGCGCTAGTGCCAACGGTTGTTGCCATTGAACTATCTCCGTTAGGTGTGCCAAAAACAACCATAGTGGAAGTAATGTTTTCTGTTGTGCCATTGGGAGTTAAGACTTCAAATCTGTGCTGCATCACTGCCATATCCCGCTCGCCAGGAGCGTAAGCCATTCTTGCGGCAGCTAGACCGGCAATAATGTCAATTGGCGCCTGGGCGTCTAAAGGAAGCTGCTCTGCTGAAAACAGCCCCAACCAACGAGCCATTTTAATAATCCGATCATTTATTTTTAAGCCAAGAGCCTTGGCAAATTTTGTGTCAAGACCGTTGGTGCTGCTAGCTCCAATTAGTCGGGCTGTAAATTCTGCGGTGTTAGCTGGCACGGGGTTCATTGGTTGATCATCAAGAAGGTTGGTTCTACAAACTTGATGCCAAAAGTTGCTCCATCCAACATTTCTCAAGGTTCCGCGTAACATATTTTGTATGCCGGCTAATCCATATTTTTGGATATAACCCAGTGAATCCCTGTTGGGATAACCTTCAAGGGCTCCAATCCCATCAATTTGATGTTTTGATGGTTGGGAAAATAAATTAGCGTTAGGAATAGTAACTCTTTGACCACCTTGGAGAAAGGTGGCGCTGTTTCTCATTGCCACAAACACCCCTCTTGGTGTCCAAGAAAACTTGTAGCCAAAAGGATTGTCGTTGGCCTCTGGCGCTGGGAGTCCACCGCAGTGAGAGGAAAAACTTACTACTTGTTTGCCATTGCCTTGCTCACGATGGATGACTTCCATCGCGGTCATATGGTCAATTCCCGGGTCAAGGCCAAGTTCGTTAAGGAAGATTAATCCTTTTGTTTGTGCTTGGCCGTCAAAGGCTCTCATTTCATCACTTACATAGGAGCTGGTTACCAAATGTGTTCCTTGGTCAAGGCAAACCTTAGCTACTTCGGGGTGAAAAGAGAATGGGAGAATACTAACCACAACATCTGCTTTTCCAACTAAACTGGCCAGAGCTGCTTTGTCCGCAATGTCTAGCTGGGCAGCGGTGCCGTTTGGGTGATTATTAATCACCTTTTCAGCAGCCTGGGGCCTTTTGTCAGCAGCCGTAACGCTAAGTTTGTGATCAAGTAAATATCTAACCAAAGGGCGAGAAACCATGCCGGAACCTAAAACCAATACATTTTTCATCTTTTTTTCCTCCTTTTAATTTGTTTCAATAATCAAATCCCACTTTAGGCCAAAATTAATAACCCTCCCTTTTAAAAAGAACTTCGAAGAACCGATATCTATCTTTAGCGCTGTCATTCCTCTTAATTGGTCATGGGCGGTCGCTAAGTTAAATTGGATGGCGAGGGCATTAGGGTCTTTTTCAGAGAGCTTTAGTAAAAAGGCGGTAAAATCTTCTGGCCGGCCAAAATCTAATCTTAAAAAGTCTGTTTCAATAGCGCCACCAAATTCAATTGTGCCTAAATGGGTAAGGGTTATATTGACAGGGTCGTTTGGCGTTTGGGGCGTGTTAAAAGTTCCCTTATTTGGATCCAGTAGACCTAAGAAAGCCCGAGGCCCGATTGGTCCGCGATCAGCATTGTCGCACAGCAGCATTCTGATATTTCTACTGCGGGAACCTTCAACTAGGGCTTTGATCTCTGTCAAGCTCGTGGCTAAATTTTGAGGGACTCGACCTGCCAAAGTTATTCGCATTGTACTCTCTTTCTGTTAAAACTGTTATTAAGAGCTTCAATGAGCCTGCTTGGTAGTTATATATCAGGGGCTTCTCAGAAAAATTTCAGGTGATTTTAGCCCAGCTTGATATTGTATTAACATCCAAGGTTGCGTGTTCTTCGTTAGCCCGGTCTGGTGGAGCGATGCCAACGTATACCGGCATTGTTAGCTTGTAGTATTTATGTCCTTTGGCGGCATGGAAGTCTGAGCCGCCGCTCATTTTAAGGCCGCGGTTGGCTGCTATGTCTTTCACCATGGCAACTGCACCAGCCATATAAATGTAATCACTATGGATAATTTCAGCTCCATCTCCGCCCAGTGATCGAAAATTAGCGGCTAGGTCATCAAATAACTCTCCAAAGAAGTCCCTGTGCTGCCCAAAATCTCTTATCATTATGTCCCAACGTGTTTGATGGCTCTTTTCTGTATACAAGCCCATACAGAACTTTACGACATTGCCAATGAGCGGGTGGGCGAGGAACGCCAAACCCCCTGCTGAATGGATCAAGTCAATTGCGGCCTGTACTTCCATATCAAGATAGCCGCCGCTCTCTTCTACGGCTTCGCGCATAATGCTGTCTATTTCTTTTCTGTCCAAGATATCTCGGTAGCTGCTGGTTTCCAGTAGCCGGTATAGATGCCTTCTGTTTGGCGGGATACCTTCTTCTAATGACAGTTGTGACAGTCCTAACGGTTCTTGCAGCTTGCCTTTTTGCTTTAGGGTTTTGTTAATAATCCTGAGGGCGCAGGCCAAGATTTCAATCTTACGGCTAATCATCTTTTCTTCGATTGCGGTTATTGCTTGATGATCTGGATCGAATAAGTAACCTAAAACATGGGTTTCCCTAAAGCGCCTGTCCCCTGCCACCTGAGTTGCTTGTTCCCTGGTCTCATATTCCTGGCCAAGTTTTTCCAGCAACCGCTCCGTTGGCATCAGGCTTTGACCGCAGATAATCTCAACTCCGGTGATAACTCTGACTTGAAAGCCTTGTTCTTTTACATAGGCTTGGGCAATCCTTGACCCGTGCAGATTTAAATGGTCGGTTAGGGCAATTGCTTCAAGCCCTAAGGCTTCTGCTCCTCGAACCAATAGCTGGGGATTGTATGAGTCAATGTTTGAATACCGGCTGTGGAGATGAAGGTCAGCCCTTCCTTGATAGCGGCCGCAATCTATTTTTTTTATGGCAAAATCTTTGCATTCGGTCGGAGAAAGGACTAGTCTACTCATTTTTAAACCTCCAAAAACATAATATGTTCATAGTTTATAAACAAAACCCTTAACTTATTATCATTCTATCTTTAAAATAATTTCAGGTGATTATTAAGGTTATTAAGGTTGACTTACCCTAACTCGGTTGTTATACTTTTTCCAAGATGGATCAAAAGCCTAAAAAGCACAAGCAGTTCACCTTTATGGTCATTCCCCACGATGGCTCTACCCCTGCCTTTAGCTTCAAGCTCCCCCATTTTGCCGTATATTTTATGCTGGGAGTGATTGCTTTTTCCCTGGTTTTTGTCGGATCATCTTTTATATATTCCTCGATCTTAACCAGAAAACTGGCTAGCTACCATCGGGCAATTGCCAAAAACGCTGAACAGCAAAGGCTTCTGGATTCTTTTGCTGAAAAAACCGACAAGGCCAACAATGCCTTGCTTGAGCTGGAAGAAAAAGATAACCAGCTGCGCAGGATGCTGGGCTTAAAGAACTGGAAAAGCAAAATACGCTTAAGCAATGAGCCAAAAACCCTTAAGCTTGAAAAAACTAAGCAAGTAGCCAATGAGCTGCAGCTGGTTGACCAAAAAATCAAAGAGCGCCAGGCTAGTTTGGGCGATTTAAAGAACTGGGTAGGGAAAATCCAGGCTCGCTTTGCCAATACCCCATCTATCTGGCCTCTCAATGGCCACATTGTTTCAGCTTATGGCTATCGGGTTTACCCCTGGCGGGGTTTTCACACCGGTCTTGATATCTCCGGATCTTATGGCAGCCCGATTAGGGTAACGGCAGATGGAGTGGTCAAGAGTGTTGGCTGGCGCACCGGTTATGGCAAGACAGTTGAGGTTGACCATGGTTTTGGCAAATCAACCCTTTATGCCCACCTTTCTAAATACGCAGTTACTCGAGGCCAAAAAGTTAAGAAAGGCGAACTAATTTGTTATGTCGGCAATACCGGTTATACCACCGGGCCGCATCTCCATTATGAAGTCAGGACCGCCGGCCGGGCAATTAATCCTTATCGCTACCTTAACCTCAATATTTTAAGCGCCAGCCGCGTTATCGGGAATTAAGTTATGGGAATTTTTTCGGCAGAAAAAAAACTTGGGGAAGCCGCGGCAGTTGATACTATTTTTGGCAGTAAAGCCCGCTTTAAAGGTGAACTGGTTTCGGCGGGCTCGGTCAACATCAATGGTGAGTTTGAAGGCCGGATAGAATCAAAAGGGGAGGTTATTATCTCCCGCGGCAGCAAGATTATTGGTGATGTCGTGGCTGCTAACATTACAATTTCCGGCCGGGTGGATGGGAACATTTTAGCCAGCCAGTCTCTTGAGATCACTCGTTCCGGCCGGGTCAATGGGGATATTGCTGGCGGCAAAATTATTATCGAAGAAGGTTCCACCTATCGTGGTCGGGTAAATGTTAACGCCAAGCAGGCTGAAGCCGAAATTGTCGAGATAGTAGAAGAAAAAGTCGCGGTCCCCTTATAATCCCCATGTCAATCCTCTATGTTGTTGCTACCCCCATTGGAAACCTTGAAGATATAACTTTGCGCGCCTTAAGGATACTTAAAGAAGTGGATTTAATAGCAGCCGAGGATACCAGGCAGACAAAAATCCTATTAAATAAATACGAGATTCAAACCCCGCTCACTTCATATCACAAATTTAATATCAGGGGCAAAACCCAGCACTTGATCGATCAGCTAAATAATGGGAAGACAATTGCTTTGGTAACTGATTCCGGCTTGCCGGCGGTGTCTGACCCAGGCTGGGAGATGATTAGGGAAGCTGGTAATCAGGGGATCCGGGTAGAAGTAATTCCTGGGGCGTCGGCTTCGTTGACTGCGTTGGTTGGTTCAGGTCTATCAACAGAGAAGTTTGTTTTTGAGGGTTTTTTGCCTAAGAAGCCGGGCAGGAAAAGAAAAGTGCTGGAGGGGTTGAAAGAGCTCCCGCATACCATTATTATATATGAGTCCCCGTTTAGGGTGGTCAAGACCTTAGCAGAGGTCCAAAACATTCTTGGTGAGCGCGAAGTAGCGGTTTGTCGGGAGCTGACCAAGAAATTTGAAGAAGTGATTAGAGGGAAGGTAGGTGATGTTATCGAGCAATTAAAGGATCGCGTGATTAAGGGGGAGGTAGTGCTGGTGTTGGCAGGCTCAAATAAGTGACTCAACGGGAGAGAGATTAGTTAACAAGCAGGTTCTAGTCCTGCCTTATTGTAGGGCCGATTCAAGAGTTTCCCGAAACTCTATACTTACTAAAAAAAGAGGTATAGAGATGCTAAAGAAATTTAAACGTCAAACTGCAAACGTCAAACTGCAAAGTATTGTTGTTATCTTATTATTATTTTTAACCGGTGTTTCCTTCGCTGAAGAGTTTTACTACATTAAAGACGAAGTTATTGTGACAGCCTCGCGAGTTAAGCAAAAAATTTCTGATGTCCCCTGGAGCGTGACTGTGGTTGACCATGGCCAGGCCAAGACATACGGGGCAGAGAGCGTGGCTGATGTTTTGCGTTTTGTCCCCGGGCTTGATGTTTATGCTGTTGGCGGGTCAGGCTCGCTGACCTCGGTGCGGGCCAGGGGCGCTAATGCAACAATGGTTCTGGTTTTGGTTGACGGTGCCAAAATAAATAGTCCACTTTTGGGGATGGTTGATTTTTCCACGATGCCGCTGGCAAATGTGGAGAGGATAGAGGTTGTCCCTGCCCCACTCTCGGCTGTTTATGGCTCCAGTGCTGTTGGCGGCGTAGTCAATATCATTACCAAAAAGAATGCAGCCGGCTCACCACTGGATTTCTCCCTTTCACTTGGCAGTTATAACGCCAATAAGGCAGAATTAAGCTTTGGCAGTGATGACTATCTTTTCTCTGCTGTTTATGACAAAACCAATGGCTTTCGGGCTAATAATGACTATTTGGGCCAGACCTATTCTTTGACCAAACAATTACAGGCCTTAGCAGGTGATTTAACCTTGGGGCTTAATTATTATAAGTCTGACCTTGGGGTGCCGGGGGTCCCTAATTCTGCGGATCGTTTTTCTGCCTCAACTCCGGCCAATCGCCAAAAAGATACTAATACTAATCTATTTGTTGAATATCGTAAAGATGGTCTTTTCAGTAAGATTTACCAATATAAGACTGCCCAGGATTACCATGAATACAATTTTGCGACGCTAGCTTTTAGCGATTACACTTACACGACCGGCCAATTGGGTTTTAATCTGCAGCAAGACTATTATTTAAATAAAGATGAGGTTATTACCCTTGGTTTTGAAAGGGAAAATGAGGACGGAGAGAGCTCCAATATTGGCCAGCATGATGTTAATAACACAGCTCTTTATGTGAATAGTGAATTTGGCAACCAATTATTATCAATGAGTTTAGGGTTGCGGAGTGATTCCCATTCGGTAGTTGGCAATTCGTTTACTCCGCGCTTTGGCTTAAGTCTTCATCCCCAGGAGGATGTGAAGTGCTGGTTTAATTTGGCCAGTGCTTTTCGGGCGCCAACTTTAAATGAGCTTTATTGGAATGATCCGATTTGGTCAATGTACGGCGATACCACTTTAAAACCAGAAAAAGCTGCCGGTGTAGAGGTGGGAGTTGAAAAATACTTAAGCGATGGTTCAAGCGTAACCTTGGTCCTTTATGCTAAACAGATTGTTGACCAGATCCTTTGGGAAACGGATTTTACAACCTTTATTACCCAGGCCAAAAATGTCGGCAAGGTGGATATTTCCGGCCTTGATTTCAAAGTCTCAAGAAAGCTAGCTGATAATTGCGCGATTTTTGGTAATGCCACCATCCAAACCACCATTGACCAGCAGGATGTAACAACAGCTAATGTTGGCAACGAGCTGCCGTATTCACCCAAGGTCAAGGCTAATGTCGGAGCCACCTGGCTGGGCCTATCAGCTATAGCCAAATATGTTGGTGAGCGTTATTCTGATGCAGCCAATACTAATAAGCTAGCTGCTTACACCGTGGTTGACCTTAATTACCGCCGGCCGATTAAAGATGGCTTAGAGCTTTTTGCCAAGGTTTCTAACCTTTTTGACGCCAGGTATAGCGAAGCTGTTGGCTGGCACCCGACAACTTTTGCCATTACCGAGTACCCGATGCCGCCACGAAATTTCTTATTTGGTGCTATAATTACTCTGTGAGGTGATTAAATAATGGCAATGGAACCGCTGGGACGCATGCTTCTGTATATTGGGGTAATTTTGGTCCTGATTGGCGGCTTTTTTGTTTTGGCGTCAAGGGTCCCCTGGTTTGGCAGGCTGCCGGGGGACTTTGTCTTTCGTCGTGAGGGGCTGGCTATTTTTATCCCAATCACGACCATGCTGATTGTCAGTTTGATTTTGACGATTCTGCTTAATATTGTTTGGAAGAGGTAAAAGAATAATCGGGGCGTGGCCCAGCTTGGTCTAAGGCGCTACCTTGGGGTGGTAGAGATCGTGGGTTCAAATCCCGCCGTCCCGATTCTTTTTAAGGCATGAAAACATCAGACTTTGACTTTAATGTACCCGAAGCATTAATCGCCCATGAGCCGGCGATAAAACGTGACGAGTCGCGCCTTCTCGTCCTTGACCGCAGCAAAAAAAACCTTGAGCATAAGCACTTTTATGACATTGTCGACTACCTTAAAAAGGGTGATTTACTGGTTTTAAACGATACCCGCGTTATTCCGGCCAGGTTATTTGGCGAAAAGGTCGGCACCGGGGCTAAAATTGAACTGCTACTCATCTCTCGTTTGATGAAAGAGGAAAAAAAGCAGATCTGGAAGTGCTTAATTAAACCAGGGAAACGCTTAAACGTCGGCTCTAAGGTAAAATTTAAGTTTGGCCACCTGGAAGCCGAGGTCTTGGAAAAGCTGCCTACTGGCGAGCAGATCCTGGAGTTTCGGACTAAAGAAGATTTTTGGTCGGTCCTGCATAAGTTGGGGGAAATACCGCTGCCGCCCTACATAAAAACTGAAAACAACAAACCTCAAACCGCAAAGCAACCTAAAACTGCTAAATCCCAATTGGTTGATAGATACCAAACCGTGTTTGCGGCAGAGGATGGGGCTTCGGCTGCGCCGACAGCGGGATTGCATTTTACCAAAGAACTGCTGGAGAAGATCAAGAAAAAAGGGGTGGAGATTGCCACGGTTACCCTCCATACAGGTTTGGGGACCTTTTTGCCGGTTAGATGCGAACATATTAAAGATCACCAGATGCACGCTGAATATTTTGATGTCCCTTCTGAAACCATGGCCAAGATTACCAAGGCTGACCGGGTGGTGGCAGTGGGGACCACGGTGGTGCGAGCCCTGGAGTCAATGAGGTGCGAGGGGTTGGTCAATGCCGAAGAGACCGACCTTTTTATTTATCCCGGGTATAAGTTTAAGATTGTTGATGTCGTTATCACCAACTTCCACTGGCCAAAATCTACCTTAATAATGCTGGTTTCTGCCTTTGTGCAGGACGGGCTAAAAGCCAGAAACAAGTTTGCCGGCCGGGACCTGGTGTTAAAGGCTTATAACGAGGCTATGAAGATGAGCTATCGCTTCTTCTCCTTTGGCGACGCGATGCTGATTGTCTGAAATTTTTTCTTTTTTTATTGATATATATATGCAATGAGAGTTGCAGCAAAGACATTTCAATATGCTTCTCCCTGGGGAATCTTAATTCCTGAACATGCGATTGCCAAGTGGATTGCCGAGCAAGGGCGTGCGCCTGGCGCAACTAAGCTTATGATCTCCCACCCAGGCTTTTGTGTGCTGACTTTTATGACCATGATGAGAGCTTCCGGCAGGCTAGAAATAGGTGAGCCGCAAAAAGAAGCAGGCTGGCTTAACTGGTCAGTGGCTGTGACCTTAACCTTAGATTCTGAAGACTAACAATATCTGCTATAATAAATTAATGCCCTTCAAGTTTGAAATAATCAAAAAATCCAAGAAAACCAAGGCGCGGGTGGGGAAGATTCACACCCTTCATGGCGTCATTGATACCCCCATGTTTATGCCGGTCGGCACCATGGCCACAGTTAAAACCATGTCGCCCAGGGATTTAAATGAAATCGGAGCACAAATTATTTTAGGGAACACTTATCATCTCTATCTTCGTCCAGGTGATGGGTTAATTAAAGAAGCTGGTGGCCTCCACAAATTTATGAGCTGGGACAAGCCGATTTTAACTGATTCCGGCGGCTTTCAAGTTTTCTCTCTAGCCCATATGCGCAAGATTACTGACGAAGGGGTTATTTTTACTTCTCATCTTGATGGAAGCAAACACTTTTTCACCCCGCAAAAGGTTCTTGAAATCCAAACCGCCTTTGGCAGTGACATTATGATGCCGATTGACGAATGTGTGGCGTATCCTGCATCGAGAAAAGAAGTTGAGCAATCGGTTAAGAGGACAACTGCTTGGGCTAAAGAATCGAACCTCAAACTGCAAACTGCAAACTTCAAAGCAACCGAAAACTGCCAAATCCCAACTTTATTCGGAATTGTGCAAGGCGGAACGTATAAAGACCTGCGTAAACGTTCGGCTACCGAGATTGCAGAGATTAGCTTTCCAGGTTATGCAATTGGCGGGCTATCGGTTGGTGAGCCGCAAGAGGCGATGTTTGAGATGCTTGATGTGGTGACTGATATTTTGCCGGATGAAGGTCCAAGACATCTGATGGGGGTTGGGTTTCCTTCTGACATCATGGGAGCTGTTAAACTCGGTGCTGATATATTTGACTGCGTAATTCCGACCCGTTTAGCCCGTCATGGAACATATCTTGGCTACAACGGCAAGACTAGTATCCGCAACAAGGTCTTTGAAAAAGATTTTACCCCGATGGACCCAACTTGCGCTTGTTACGCCTGCAAAAACTTTACCAAAGCCTATATTCGGCACCTCTTTTGGGCGAGAGAAATCCTTGGCCTGCAATTATTAACTATCCATAACCTCCATTTTTATATTAAAATGATGGCTAAGATCCGACAGGATATTTTAGCTGAATGAAATTTATAGCAGACCTGCATATCCACAGCAAATACAGCCGTGCAACCTCGCCGCAAATGGACCTGGAAGGGCTAGCACACTGGGCAAAATTAAAAGGAATTGATGTGGTAGCCACGGGTGATTTTACCCACCCAGCCTGGATTAAAGAACTAAAAACTAAATTAAAACCAGCAGAAGAGGGTTTTTACGAATATAACGGGGTTTGTTTTATTTTAAGTGTGGAGATCAGCAGTATTTATTCTAAAGGGGGGAAGGTCCGTAAGATCCATAATGTAGTTTATGCCCCCTCACTTGAAATTGCTGAAAAAATTAACTTTGAACTTAACAAAATCGGCAACTTAACTGCAGATGGTCGGCCAATCTTAGGGCTAGATGCGGAAAAGTTGGCCGAGATAGTTTTTAATATCTCCAAATATTGTGTAATTATCCCAGCTCATGCCTGGACCCCCTGGTTTTCCATCTTTGGTTCAAAATCAGGCTTTGATACGATTGAGGAGTGCTTTGGTAAATACACAAAACAGATTTTTGCAATTGAAACCGGACTCTCCTCTGACCCGGCGATGAACTGGCGGCTTTCTGGGCTTGATAATATCAGTTTGATCTCGTGTTCTGATGCGCATTCGCCTTCAAAATTAGGTAGGGAAGTTTGCGTTTTTGATACCGAGCTCACATATAACGCTATGTTTTCAGCCATTAGGCATAAAGATCCCAAAAAGTTTTTGTTTACAGTAGAGTTTTTTCCGGAAGAGGGGAAATATCATTATGATGGGCATCGAGAGTGCAAAGTTCGCTGGACACCTAAGGAGACTAAGGCGAAAAACAAGCTTTGTTCTGTTTGCGGCCGGCCGGTTACGGTTGGTGTAATGCACCGGGTAGATGATTTGGCTGACCGCAATGATGGTTTTAGGCCAGCCAACGCTATTCCTTTTAAAAACATGATCCCACTGCAGGAGATTATTGCCGAAAGCATGGGGAGAGGGGTGGGGACTAAGGGGGTGCAAGAGGCGTATCAAGCTGCGATCAAAAAGTTGGGGACAGAATTTAAAATTTTGCTTGAGACTTCTGCTGATGAGCTGCGAGCGGTCCTTCCGCCAGAAATTGCAGAGGGGATAATTAAAGTTCGGGAAGGTAAAGTCAGCATTGCGCCGGGATATGATGGAGAGTTTGGGAAAATTAAGATATTTTCTGAGCCCTCACCCCAGCTTACTCTTTATTGATTAATTATTATTTATTCGCCCTCTCCCAAGAGGAGAGGGACATCTCCTTCTCCCTTTGGGAGAAGGAGGCAAAAGAAAAAGTATAAGGAAAACATAGGCTTGGATGAGGGCAAAACTATTAAAGATATATAACCAGCTTTATAACCATTTCGGCCCCCAGCACTGGTGGCCGGCTGATTCTCCATTTGAAGTGATGGTTGGCGCGATTTTGACGCAAAGCACCAATTGGGGAAATGTTGAGAAAGCGATTGGAAACTTGAAAAAGGCAAAAGTCTTAAATCCCAGAAAGATAATCGAAAATAGAAAATCGAAAATAGAAAATTGGATTAAACCCTCCGGCTACTATCGGCAAAAGGCGAAAAAACTAAAAGCCTTTGTGGGGTTCTTCTTGAAAAATTATGACGGGAGTATTAAAAAGATGCGGGCGGCTCAATTATCTAAATTGAGGGAAGAATTGTTAGCTGTTCACGGTATTGGGCCGGAGACCGCTGACTCTATACTATTATATGCCTTGGATAAGCCGAGCTTTGTGGTTGATGCTTATACCCGGCGAATCGGCCAGCGTCTCGGACTATTTAAATTTGACGATTATTATCAAATTAAAGATTTTTTTGAAGCCAACCTGCCAAAAAGAGTGAAATTATATAATGAATATCATGCGTTACTGGTCGCTTTAGGTAAATATTATTGTCGGCCCAGGCCAAAATGTGAGATGTGCCCGCTTAAGCACCTTTGTCAAACCCAGAAAAACTGAAATTTTTCTCTTATAAGTTAGATAATTTAATATGAATGTTACTGTTGCTCCTTTGCCAGCGATTATTCATCATGCTTTTGGTTTAGTTGTTAAGGGTGAGCCATTGCGTGGTAGAAGGATTGGCCGTCAGATAGGCAGTCAGATTATTGATTCCAAAGCCAATCAGGTTGTAAGAGAGGGGGTCTTGGCTGCCTTACAAGATCCAGGAGTAGGGCCAGAAGCAGTTGTTGTGTTGCAGCAATTAATGCAAAATGAAATTGGTTATCCACCACCAAAAATGACGGAGTTTTTTTGCTCGTGCGCAGAACAAAGCAAGCTGGATTTATTAGATGTGGCCGCTGCTTTAGAAGGCAGAAAAGAGCAAAAGGCGATGGCTGGCGAGCCTGATGCTATTTATCGAGCCCAAAGACTTGGTGTGGCTTTATTTAAGAAAGAACAATTTTCATTGGCACAAAAAGGGATTGCTCTGCGGATTGCCTTGGCTGATATCGCTGATCCAGAATGTTTTGGTAATTTACTGGGGATAGCATGTGGCTTCATGAACAATAATGTGATTGAGCGAGGAACAATGCTGCAAGCGGCGACCATGGGGATTATAGATCCGTATGCGCGGGGGAGAGCGCTGGCAGCGGCCTTAGTTGATGTGGATCATGCTGTCAAGATTTATGGCTTATTAAGGTATGCTACCAAGGACTTACAAAATAACTGCCAGGTGTTTTCTGCTTTAGTTTTATTAGTAAATACTGTGGCAGCGTATAGAGATAATGATGCCAAAAATATTATTCGGTCATTTTTTTGTCGGCAGGTAGAGGACTATTTGGATACTGTAGAGGCAGACGACGAAGATTTAACTTTAGCTGAACGATGGTATCATGAGTTTTCCGGGCGAGAGAGTTTAAGTCAACGGCAGATGACAGAGCTCTTTGCCTATTTACACTAATAATTGTTAGTTTGCTTTATTTATTTTTGCTATAATTGCCTTATAATGCTAAATCACTCAATCAAAACCGGCTTTAGTTTTGGGATCACCTCGGGAATTATTACGACCTTGGGCTTAATGGTTGGCCTTAACTCAACGACTCATTCTGAATTAGTTGTGGTTGGGGGGATTTTAACAATTGCGATTGCGGACGCGATGTCAGATGCCCTGGGTATCCATATGTCAGAGGAAGCTGAAGGCAAACATACCCACAGCGAAATCTGGCTTTCAACTGTTTGTACCTTCCTGGCCAAATTTATTGTTGCCTTAACTTTTGTTGTTCCAGTCCTCTTGTTGCCGCTGACTACCGCGATCTTAGTCAGTATTGTCTGGGCTGCCTTTTTGCTCACTTCCCTCACTTATTTTATTGCTAAAGGGGAGGGGGAGCGCCCGCTTAATGCGATTTTGGAACACTTGGTGGTGGCCGGCGTGGTCATTTTCTTAGCTGATAATGTAGGGAAGCTGATTGCCAGGGCTTTTGGCGGATGAATAAGGCCCTGGTTGCTGCTTTTTTTGCCGCGCTATTTTTTCACATAATTTTATTGTTTGTAATTCTTCCTGGGCAGAAAACTTCTGTAATCTCTGTGGCAGATGGTGGGCAGGTTAGGGTAAGCATGGGGAGCCTTAGGTTAGTCAGTGACAAAGTTGCCCCAATTAAAAAGATTGTTGGTCGTGATTTGATAGAGAATGCGGCTCAAGGGGAGGCGGCTAACGAATATTTGGCTGGGATAAGAAGGCAAATCGAGCTGGCCAAGAGTTTTCCTGAAGCTGCCAGGCGTCAGGAGGGCGAGGGGACGGCTCAAGTTGAGTTTGTGGTTTTGGCTGATGGCAGGGCAGGGGGGATTAAACTGGTTAAATCGTCAAATAATCAGGTTTTAGATGATGAGGCCCTGGCTACTATCAAACGGGCGGCCCCCTTTGCACCGATCCCTGCCAGCTTTAAATCCTCCCAAATCACCCTCTGTATCCCGATTGTTTTTGAGCTGCAATGAGTTGTTTGGCTCTCTGCGTATAGCTGTGGTAAAATGATTTATATGGCAAACCAGATGACTAAAGAATCATATAACAAGATTGAGCAAAAGCTTGACGTGCTTAGGAAAAAACGGGCCAAGATTTCCCAGACAATTGGCGAGGCCCGCGAGCATGGGGACCTTAAGGAGAATTCTGCCTATCACGCGGCAAAAGAAGAGCAGGGGCTCAATGAAATGCGAATCAAGGAATTTGAGGAAAAACTTGCTTTGGCCGAGATTGTTGAAAAGTCCCAGCTAGGCGGCTCGGACAAGGTTAGGCTTAACTCTACTGTTAAAATTAAAGAGATTGCTT
>Ga0210019_1001420_pt1 | contig 25734 bp, 18 predicted proteins | sample CryGeyCG2114_020_2_FD_183969 | JGI IMG/M metagenome (GOLD analysis project Ga0210019, IMG submission 183969) | Groundwater microbial communities from aquifer - Crystal Geyser CG11_big_fil_rev_8/21/14_0.20 (SPAdes) (version 2) | ecosystem: Environmental > Aquatic > Deep subsurface > Groundwater ...
ACAGTTCAAACACCTTAATGGAAAATCTCCGATTGAATGTGCAGGTGTGGATATTTCAAATGTCCAGAATTGGATAAAGTTTTGTCAAAAATAGGTCTGCCAAAAACGACCGTTTGACTACGCTACCACATATTTAAATAGTATTTGTAAATTTGTAAAAAAATTTGTATATTCGCGGGGTAATAACCATGATACCTAAACCGATATTTAAAACCAATAAACCGTGAAGTGAATTTAAGCGAGTATGTCCTGATAATTTTTTTTATATCTTTGTTTTAAATTCTTCCAGGTAAAACTATGCTTTTGCGTGCCATAATTTTCAACCGCGTACACTGCCGTCAATCCGGCCAGGCGGCCGGCTTTGGGAAGCGGCCAATTTTTGATTAAGCCTTTTATTAATCCGGCCCGATAAGCGTCTCCAGCGCCGGTCGGGTCTGAAACCTGTTTTGGTTTAGCTGGCGGAATTTTGTATTTTTTTCCCTGATTATAAATTTCTGAGCCCTTAGCGCCCTTAGTAATAATAAGCATCTCAACTTTGTCAGCTAAAACTTTACCTTTCCAGCCGGTTTTATTTTCAATTAAACTAATCTCATAATCATTTCCTATCAGGCAGAAAGCCCCGTCAATTGCCATCCTTAAAACGTTTTTACTTAAACCGGTTATAGTTTGCCCGGGATCAAATATGTATCTGACTCCTGTCCGCTTGTACAGCTTAGCATATTCTTCCATGTCGCCCAAGTTTCCCGGAGAAATTATGGCCAGAGAATCTTTTAAAAATTTTTTGCTAAAAATTCCCCGGCGAATCGCCATCGCCCCCGGATTAAAGCCGGTTATCTGGTTATCGGCCTTGTCAGTAATAATATAAGCCGAGGCTGTCGGCTGTTTTTTAATTTTTTTGATTTGCCTTAAATCAACTTTTTTGGCCAGCCATTTTTCATAAGGTGAAAAATCATGGCCGACCGTGGACAAAACTACTGCCCTTTCGCCCAAAAGCGATAAATTATAAGCGATATTTCCGGCTGTGCCGCCATAGCTTTCTTTCAGGCCGTTGACCAAAAAAGAAACATTTAAAATATGAATTTTGTCTGGCAAAATGTGGTCCTGAAAATAACCGGGGAAATCCATGATTCGGTCATAGACTAGTGAACCTGATATTAATATTTTATTATAATTTTTACTATTATTCATGATTAATTCCTTTTTTGGCATTCACAGCTTGTCTATTTTTTATAAACATCTTTAGCTAAACGTTTTAATAATTTATATAGTCTATCGTCAAAATCTTAAAAAATAACTTAACTACCCTACCCGCGCCCTAAGCGCCTAAGCCCTAATAATCTGCCTAAAAAATACACTGGAACTATCACCTAATCTTTTTATCTCCATCTCCAGCTTGAATCTTGGATATCTCCTCCTCAATCGCTTTTCTCTCCAGAGAGCCGGCCGGGTACTGGGAGGCTAATTTTTGCAATTCATCCAAACTATAGGAATTACCAATATATGAATCACTCTCCTCGGACCCTTTGGTGCCAAAAATAATCTCTCTTATTTTTTTCTGTTCAGCGGTTTCCTTAAACGGCTCCAACACCCCCCCCTTGACCGTGCCCCTCATATCTTCTTCGTCAACCGGAATATCTTCTTCCAAACCTTCAATTGTCAGTGAAGATAATTTAAGCTTTTCATAAAGGTCAAATAAAACTTTTACTCTGTCTTTTTCTTCTTGGCTTAAGTCTTTTATGTTTTTACTGTTAGTTAGATATTGTGTTCGCGCTAAAGCATCTACGCTTCCGGCTCCCAACGCCTGATTATAATCCTTAATCCAATTAGCTACTCTTGGCGATCGGTTTTGATTATCCAAATTAATTTGTTTTTTGGTTATTACTTGCTGATTATTCGTTAAAGAGTTAATTAATTGTTTTTTAAATTTATCTCTATCTTCAAAAACAACGATGCCCAGTAAAACGGTTTTTAATTTTGCCCATATATCATAATCCGGAATCTTAAATATATCAATAAAATAATGGCGAAACATGTGTATCACCCTGTCTTCGGTCATAATTGGCAATCCCAGCCAATATAATTTTATTATTATATTTTTATACTCCCTATACAATTCATAGTTCTTTTCCTTAAAATCTTTTATAGCCTCTGTAGACTGCTCCAACTCTTTAGCTAAATCATAAGCCTTGCGAAACCTATCTTCACTTATTATATCTTGCGTCAAAATTTTTGTCTTTTCTAAAAAATCTTTACTCTCTAATTGTTTCAAGTCTAAAGTCATAGATACAAAAAAAATAAAATTAAATTTTATATTTATCTACATATTTTTTTATTCTATACTACAACCAAATCCTTATGCTCCCATAACTGACTCACCTATTTTTTTCATAGCCTCTTCTGCTTCCGCAACGGTTTTACCATATTTTATAAATTCTTCAGCCACTTCTGCATATTTTACATTATCTCCTGCACCGCCTTTCGCATTTTGGTCCCAAAATTCTGTAACGCCTTGAGCTTCTAAATCTTTAATAAACTTCCGAAAACCATCCCTGTCCTTATAAATATTCATAGCTGCATTTTTATTTACTCTTTTACTTTTAATTTCTTTAGAAATAGTATCGGCCCATTCAATAAAATTAGCTTTACCTAATTCATTTATCTTAAAATCTCTTCTTGTTTTTCCGTCCTCATCTGTATATTGAACCTCGTCTCCCCAGCACAATCTATTATAATTTCTAATAGCTTTTTCGGTGTCCACTTTTCTTAATTCTCCCCTAGATCTCGCCTTTTGCACCTCTGGAGCTCTCTGGAGCAATAAACCATTTTCCACACCAACGCTTTCAGCTAAATTAAAGTGGCCGATTGACTTAGCTAAACCACTGGCCTGACTCTGGTAAGAAAGAGCTTCCTGCTCGCTCATGCCTAATTCTCCTATCATCTTCTGATTTACTAATTCATTTAAACCTGCGCCGCCCTGAGGAAGATTCTGACCCGCCTTAAGAACTCCGTCGCCGTCAATAGCATTCTCATATTTAAAATTCTTATTACTTTTTTGAGCTTGAATAATCTCATTAAGATGCCCTACCTTGGCGGCGGTTAACATGACAGCGGCGGCCATTTCCTTGTCTTTCCTAGCCATAGCATCTTCAAACATGGCTATCAATTCATCTTCGTTGTCATTGTCGCCGATTTTACCCATCGCTTCCCTAACTAAAGCATTGCGGCTTTGCTCGGCATGGAAAGTATAGGGCGATCTGACTTTTCCAAGGCTCTTTCTGTGCTCATCTATCTCTCCTTGAATATCTTTGTACTCTTGACTATTCTTATCCAGGCTTTTCTGGCTCTCTTCTAATTTCCCAATCTTTTTTCTTAAGCCGCCGACACTTCTGGTCTGCCACAACTTTCCTTTTTTCTGGCCATCTCCCCATGGCTGCCAGCCCCGGCGCCATAAAAATCCATGGGCCATGGCCTCGGTAGCGTCCTTTGAGGCTCCAAACATCCCTCTTAATTTACCCTCTCTCAAATCTGCTGCCGCCCTTGATTGCACGGACATTTCTTCTTTTCTGCTCTTTTCAGCCAACCCATCTCTAATGCCAGCTATAATTTTCGTCGGTCTAACCTCAAAACCTGTCTTAAGAGCAAACTTTCTAGTGCCCCAGCCAGTCAGTCCATAAGCTCCCTTAGCTCCCTGCGAACCAATCTTTTTAATTGCACTCATCCCCTTGCCGGCTATAGAGCCGATCGCTCCGCCGGCCTGCTGGGCCACCATCAAGCCGCCAGTCAAAAAACCAATGGTAATTATAAAACGCTGGAAATTTACGTCGCAAAAAAACGCGCTCGCCCCAACGCAAAGCGGATCTGTCTGGGCGGCTTTGACGCCAGCTCCCAGTGCTTGGCTGGACATATCAGCCGTAGTCAGGGCCAGCCAGATAAAAAAGGCCAAAGCCGGACCAACAACCACATTTTTGATAAAATCCCCCCACCATTGGCTGGCATACTTTTGCCCCTCGGGAAAAGCGGCCGCCAAAAAAGCAATCGGCGACAAAATCGTATAAATCCAAAGCATTATAATCCTCATCACCAAAATCGCCAGCATAATAGCAATCACAATCACTGTTATCAAAGCGGCGAACACGCCGACAATTATACCCACGACCGTTCCCCAAGCAGTTAAAGAGCTCTTTGAATTTACAGCTGATTGAAATTGGTCGGCGCTAAACAAATTTTGCATCCGAAACATTTCTATAAACCAACCGTGGCTATTGGCAAAACTGCCGGTAAAAGTAAGCATTATTACCTGGGAAAAATCAATAATCAGGCCGCAAATCATCCGGGAAAAATTTATCAAAACCGCCATTATCACCAACTTGGGCAATAATTTTTTGGCATTATAATTTTCAATTTTCAAAATCGTGGCAAAAGCAATGACTAATAATATTAATATAAAAAACATGTTGCATAAATCGCGAATCACCACCCAGCCGATCTTAACCGCCTCTACATCTATAATCTTATTAAAATTAGCCACGCTAACTAATATTTTTATAAGCAAGGTAATAACCAGTCCTAAAACAGCCGTAATAATATAAGCTATCCAGCTTAAAATCAAAGCCACCACGTAACCAACACCCTCTACCGGGAAAGAAGCTATATTAGCCGCTTGATCGGCTGTTGTTTGCGCTCCCGCGCTCCCAACATTGAGCATTAAAACAAAACAAAGCAAAGCCACAATTGAAACAGCTTTTTTATTTTTTCTAATTTTATTTAAAATTTTTGACATTTAAAACAATGCTTTTAAAGCGCTGTAAACCGCTCCTAAGCCGAAAGCCTTAAGTAATTCTGTTGGATTCTCGTAAATATAAGCGACTAAAATAAAAATCGCCAAAGCGCCAAAAATAACCAAAATTAACTCAATGTTGGTAAAAACCAAAATCATTGTATCAACAATATCAAACTTGATTTTTTTATCGCCAAAAAAACTCTTCAAAGCCCGATATGAATTATAAAACGGAATACCGTTTAAAATCTTGTCTTTAAGCTTGCTTTTAACCGTATCGCCGGCTTCTATCTCTTTTCCGGCCGCTTCTTTTTCTTTTTGCTTGGCTTCTTCTTGGCGAGCCGCCATCTGCCTTTCCCTTAAACTGGCTTCTTGGACAACCTCCCGCTGGGCTTCTCCCTGCTTGGCCGCCTGCTTTTGTTGCCCCAATTCTCCGGCCAAAAGCCGCTCATCAACTCCACTGCCGATTGTATCCGCCTGAACCATATTTACCAAAATAAAATAATTAAGATTTGGATAAACTCTTGTTATTATTATAACATAACCGCCTGATATTTACCAAATAATTTAAGCGGAATTATACCGACTAAATACTTTAATAAAAAATTAGCTAATTTTAGCTCTCTTTGTCATATAAAAGAAAAAACATTTACAAATAAATTCAAGTCTGCTAAAATAAGAATAATCAAAATTAAAACATTTATTCAGGGAAGTCCGGTGAAATTCCGGCGCTGTGCCGCAACTGTAAAAGCCAGAAAACTGGATAAGTTAATAATCCGCGCTAGTCCGCATTAGTCAGTATGAGTCCGTATAAGTCCGTATTGCGCGAAGCGGAGCGCATTTAAATTCCCGAGCAGGAATATCGTCTTTTTTTATTTGAAAACGCCTCGGGAACGAGGTGTTTTATATTTTTATGATTTTAAACCAGGAAGCACAATTTGAACTAACGGCCGAGGACATAGAAGATAGCTTGGAAGGCGACCCCGGAATTGAAGCTGGCCCGCAACCGGAAGTTTTATATCCGGATGAATATGTCTCCGGCGGCTCCCAGGATAATCTGAAAGCGATCAAAGAAAAATACGGCGAGGGTAATTGGGAAAAAAGCTGGGATTCTAGTCAAGATGTAGAAACCAAATATAACCGGACAGAAAACTATATGGAATTGGCCGGCCCGGAAGGAGGCCAAAACTTAACTGAACAAATAGGGGGCTCTCAATACGAGGCCCAGCATTTGGAAATTCTTGACGGCTGGAAAAATAACCCAACTGAAACCCAGTTTGTTGAACACAAAGAAATAGTAGATGGCCAAGAAGTCCTGCACGTCACAGCCATAACCCTGGGACCAGATGATGTAATCCATTCAGAAACCTGGACGCGTAAATTGGAAGAACATGAAAAAAATTTTGATGGCGATGGCGCAGAAGACGACCTGTTTGGGGAGAATCCTGATTCGGGCGAAGAATCAGATGCCGAAGACGATTTAAGCGATGAACAAAAAAATTCTAAAGAAACTTTTGCGCTTGCTTCGGCTGAAAATAAAAAAAATCAAAATGAGTCTAGCGATGAAAATTTTGAAAATGGAATTGAGCTTTTTCAAGAAAACCAAGGGCAAAAAACCGAAGTAATAGAAATCCCGTCCGGCATAACCATGGAAACAACCGAAAATAATTCCGAACAAAGACTGGCGGCTGAAAACGATTTACAATCAGAAATCAAGCTGGAATCTTTTGATAATTTTGAAATAGAAAAAATAGAAAGCTCACCAGCCCAAAACCCGGAAACCGAAATACCTGAAAACGAAGCCAGTCCGGGCATTACTTTGGAAATTATCAAACCCGCTGAAGAACAATTAATAGAAAAAGAAAAAAATCATATTGGAGTTGAGATAAGCGGGCCAATTAAAATTTTTCAACCGGAAACTGACGCACCCGCAGAAAAAAAATCTGAAATAACCAATGAAATAATTGAAAAAAATAATACTGAAACCAAAACTCTAAAAGAAAAATCAGAGATAATTGAATTTGACTTAACGGCTGAAACCGGCATAATTTTAACCGAAATTTCTAATAATATTCAAACCGAAGAAAAAAAGCCCGCCCAACCAATTGAAATCAGAATCATAAAATCCCCAAATAAAGAAACTGAATTATTAGAAACTAAAAACGAACAAACCAGCAATGAAAACTTTGATAATCCATTTGATTCGGGAATTACTATTAAAATGGAGAAAACTCTTAATATTAGCCGAGAAAAAGAAATAGCTAAACCAGTAGAAAACAATCCTGACAAAAAAGAAAACCAGCAAAATCTTGACCAGGAAATTTCAAGCGAAGCCGGAATAACCTTAGATAAAAAAGAAACCAGCTGGCCGACTGAAACCAATCCAATCTTGGTTAAAGCGGAAATTAAACAACCGGCTGAAAAAGAAAATATTAAAGAAACAGACAGTCCAAAAGAATCAGCTGAAATTATTGCTCCCAAAACCGAAAGAAAAAATAAAGAAAGTCTAATCTTCAATGATGCCGGCATAACTTTAAAAAATGAAACTGTCGGACCCAAAACGGAAACCGAAAGAAAAAATACGCCTGAATCCAACAATCCGGAAATCCAAAAAGTCCCAGAAAAAGTAATTAGCCTATTTGACAGATTATCAGCTTCGCCAAAAGCAAATCTCGGCGATGAGGAAGATATAATTAATATTGCCGAGGAAGGAAAAGTTAGTTTAAATAATTTTGGCATTAGCTTGGTTAAACAAGCCTCCTGACATACTCATCCGCCTTCAGTCCGCTCGTGTCCGCATAAGTCTGCATAAGTCCGCGGGCACGAAGCGAAGCGGAGTGCTATAAATCTATGAGAATCGCCTATTATGATCTAAAATTAGAAGCCGCCAAAAACCGCCTCCCCAATATAGTCGGCCGGCGCGAGGAAATGAAACGGCTGGCCAGAATTATCAGCCGGCAAATTTACAATAACTGCCTTATAATCGGCCCTGAAGGAATTGGTAAAACCTCCTTGGTACATAGCTGGGTAAAAAAAATGTCAGGAAGCTGGCGGCACAAAAACACCAAATTCATCCAGTTGGAAGCGGAAAGTTTTTTAGCTCTGGGAGAAACCAAAAACTCCCCCTTTGGCTGGTATCAAGAAGTCCTGGATGAAATTCCGACCGGTGTTTTGTTTGTAGATGACTTTGGCCTGCTTTTGCAGAATAAAACCGCTTTTTACGCTTTTGCCAGACTTTTTAAACCATTTCTGGAAAGCCCTAAAAATCGGGTTGTTTTAACTATTAATAAAGAAGATTATAAATGGCTGGAGAAAGAAGAACCCGGCTGGCTTAATTCTTTTGAAATAATTAATCTAAAAAATCAACCGGCTGAAGAACAGATAAAAATCCTCTCCTGGTGCCTAAAATATATTATTCCCGAACGCCGCCTTAAAACCTCAAAAGAAAACCTGGAGCTCATAGTTAAAAGGGTCCAAAGATTTCCGACCTTGGGGCAAATGCCGGCGGGAGCCATAAAACTCTTAGACGAAAGTTTGTCTTTGGCTAAATTGCAGAACAAAAAAATTTTAACAAATAAAGACATAGAAGCAGTGGTGGCGGATAAAACCGGCATCCCCTTGTCCCAGCTCCAGGCCAATGAAAAAGAAATGTTAAAAAATTTGGAGTCAAATTTAAATAAGGAAATTATCAGCCAGGGCCAAGCTATTGCTAAAATCAGTTCAACCATCCAGCGGGCCAAACTGGGTCTGCGCAATGCCAACCGCCCACTGGGTTCGTTTCTAGTTTTGGGTCCGTCCGGAGTCGGAAAAACAGAAACCGCCAAAATGCTGGCCAGAATAATTTTCGGCCGGCCGGAAAGCTTTACCCGGATTGATATGTCGGAATTTGGACAGGAACACACGGTCCAGCGCTTAACCGGCGCCCCCCCGGGATATGTCGGCTACGATCAAGGCGGCGGCTTGACTAATCCAGTCAAAGAAGAGCCCTACAGCTTGATCCTTTTGGATGAAATTGAAAAAGCCCATCCTAAAGTATTTGATATTTTCCTCCAGGTTTTAGACGACGGCCGTTTAACTTCCGGCCAAGGCGAAACTGTTGATTTTACCCAGACAATCATTATGGCTACATCCAATTTGGCTGTAAGCGAAATCCTTGCCGGCTGGGAGTCAAGTGATGATATCCATAGCAATGATTTCTTAAAATCAAAAATTTTTCCAGTCCTAACCTCGGCTTTTCGGCCAGAATTCTTGAATCGGTTTGATAACATTGTCATTTTTAATCCCCTTTCCTCGGGCGACCTCATGTCTATCGCCCAGCTGGAAATTAAAAAAATAGAAGAGCGCGTTTCCGAACATAATTTTAAATTCAATATAGACCCAAAAATTTTGAGCAAAAAAATAGAAGAACTGACCGATTACCGCTTTGGCGCCCGACCGGTGAAAAGATTTATTGAAGATGTTTGCGAAACTTTAATAACAAAAAACTTGCTTAAGTAGCTTGCATATTTTATGTCTTGTCATTCCCCGCCTTGAGCGGGGAATCCAGGAGGAAACGGCAAGCACAAGAACTTAAAGTAAAACATTGCCAGCAAAAAAAACTATCCGCAATAATTTACATCCCTGCCCTTTCCCCCCTGGATCCTCCAGCCAAGCTGGAGGATGACAAGGGTCAAGTCGGAGGATGACAAAAAATGCCATAATATTATAAACAACCTATGAAAAATAACGAATTATTACAACCAAGCGAAAAAATAAAATCTTCAAAGGAAAAAAGACCAGTAAGCAAAGCCTCTTTAAGCCAAGAAAAAATTAATGAACTTTTTACTGAAAGAAATCAGCGTTTAAACGAAATCAAATCGTTTGTCTGTTTAAACTTTTACCACCATCTGGAAGAAAAAATCCAAAGAGAAGAACGATCTTTCTTGGAAATTTTAAATTACGAAACCGGGAAAAACGAGGTCTTAAAAAAATATTCTTTTGTCTTGAATCCCCAATACTTTGAGCAGAAATTTTTTAAGACAACTTATTAATAATCTAATAAAATCGTCTATCTAAAAATAAGCTAAACTATATTTGCTGACAAACTATAAATACCCACGAATTTACAAATCTGCCTACGAATTTACAAATTCTATTTTAATCGTCTTATATTTGTAAATTTGTACTTGATTTGTATATTAGTGGGCATACAAACGAATATTTAAACCAATCTAAAAACATATGAGCTTTGTATCTTTTGGAAAAAGCCTATACCGGGGTAAAAATGTAATCATCGGCTATGAAACCGAGGATCGGCTAAGGCATACCTATATGATAGGAAAAACCGGCGTCGGCAAATCCACCCTGTTCCAAAATATGTGCTGGCAGGATATAAAAAACCATGAAGGCGTCTGCTATATTGACCCGCACGGAGAATCAATTGACTGGATTTTGGAAAGGATTCCCAAAAACCGCCTGGAAGACGTGGTTTTGTTTGACCCGGCTGATACGGCTTTTCCCTTCGGCCTTAATCTGCTGGAAGCCGGGGACGGGCAGGAGAAAGATTTTTTGGTTTCTGAATGCATCCAAATTTTTTATAAGCTGTTTGACCCGGAAAAAACCGGCCTCATCGGCCCGCAGTTTGAGCACTGGCTAAGAAACGCCGCTTTAACAGTCATGGCCGGTCCGGAAGGCGGAAGCATCATAGAAATTCCCAAACTTTTTACTGATAAAGAATACGAGCGATCCAAAAGAAAATATATCAAAGACCCGTTAGTGCTTGACTTCTGGACCAAGCAGATGGGCAGCACCTCGGCTTTTCATAAAAGCGAGGTCTTGAATTACTTTACTTCAAAATTCGGCCATTTCCTGAACAGCTCGCTGATGCGAAATATCATCGGCCAGAGAGCGAGCGGGATAAATTTTGACGATATAATCAACAAGGGTAAAATTTTCTTAGTTAACCTTTCTAAGGGAAAAATCGGCGAAACCAACGCTCAGATGCTCGGGCTTATCATTATGTCCAAACTGCAGGCCGCAATTTTGAAAAGGGCCAATCTGCCCCAGTCGGAGCGAAGCCCTTTCTTTTTATATGTTGATGAATTCCAAAACCTAATTACCGATACCTTTGCCGGACTTTTAAGCGAGTCCAGAAAATACGGGCTGGGAATCCACCTGACCAACCAATATTTCTCCCAATTGCCCGCCCCCTTGCAAGACGCGATTATCGGCAATGTCGGCACCTTGATAGCTTTTGAAATCGGAGTGGACGATGCCGAGCGCCTGGCCAGAGAATTTGAACCTATGGAAAAAGATGATTTTTTGGGGTTGCCCAAATATAATTTTTACATAAAACTGATGATTGACGGCAAAACCAGCGAGGCTTTTTTAGGAACAAGCGACTTGCCCGCCAAAGCCGATAATGAAAATTTTACCGACAAAATAAAAACTTTAAACCAACTGGCTTACGGCGTCCCCAGGCTGCTGGTAGAAGAAAAAATCAAACATAGTTTAAAAAATATCTCTTAGTTGAAAACAAAAACAGTCCGCCGAATCGGCGGACTGTTTTTATTTATAAAAATATCTCTGTAGATTTTGTTTTGAATTATGAATAACGAATTATAAATAATGCTTTTTAGCTCCCTTAATCAATCCATTAATCAATTTATGGACGATAATTGTTTGCTGGGCTATTTTCTGAAATTCATTATTGTTAATATATTTAACATCTTTTGCTATTAAAATCTGATTTTGCACTTCAGTCGTTGACCCTAAAGACATTGAATAAAAACGCGTTTTTTCTTTATATGACTGTCGGCTAAATCCTTCTGCAATATTTGATGTTACGGAAACAACCGCTCTTCTCAACTGGTTGGTCAAGCCGAACATCTCTTCTTTGGGAAATTTTTTGGTAACTTCATAAACCATCAGCACTAACTTATGGTCCTCTTTCCAAGTATTTAAATCAGTAAACGACTGTATTTTGCTTCCATTATTCATAATTCGTTATTCATAATTCACGCTCTACTTCTCCGTCACCACGATCCAGCCGCCATAGTTCTGCCATTGGTCGCAATCATGGACAGAGCCGCCGCCGTTGCACCAGCCCCAATTGTCTTTAATTTTTACCTTAGGTCTAACCCAGCAACAGGAGTCATTGACGGTCGCGCTGATACTGCAGTCGGCATCACAGTTTACGTCCGCAGCGCCGCCGGCGTCCTTGGCTTTCAGGTCCCAATAGCTATACAGGTGGTAAAGCGAATGAGGATTCTTTTCATTTGCCCGGTCCCTCATCTCCACGCCGGTCACCACCATTTTCTCGTCATCGCCCCAATCAACCGCGTACATCACCAACGGCTGCTGCTGGCTGTCAACCTTGCTATTAAAAGTCAGATTAACAAAACCGTTTTTATTCAAAGCCACGTTGACTGTCTGGCTGTTTACCTTAACGCTGTTTACTGTCGGCGAAATCGCGCAATAGTCGTTGGGATAATCCGGTCTGGTCCCGGCAACACACAAGCCAATGGGCGGTCCCCAATCTTGTCCACAAGTCTTCGTATAACGGCTAGTAGTAGTATCCCATGTCCAATGACCATAGCTTTGGGTAAAAAGACGCTTTATGCTTTCACTTGGGTTAGCTGGAAAACTCACTGACGTGCATGTCCCTTCTCCAGGTGCGCAATCGGCCTTATTAGTGTCGTAACCAGCCCCACCAACCGTTAAACAGAAACGTCCGGAATAAGAGCATTGACCAACCGTACCAATTGTAATATTGCTTATCTTGTACGGGCTATCGGCGCTGGCTCCGCCTTCATTATTCACATATATTGGCTGGTTTCCGTCTGCGCTGCTGCCGTCCCACTCATATGGGTTATTTATCGGATAAGGCTCAATTATGCTTCCAAATGGCGGATCAATAGCTTCATAGCCTCGGGCTAATACCGGCGTGGTATAACTGCTGCCTTCATATACCCGGCCGCTCCAATATTTATTTCCGCCCACTGAATCCACTGTTTGCGCTACCTTGGTGCAATAAGCAAAAATATCATCAAAAATTTCACCTGTATTAGGATTATAATATTTTACGCCATGACTAGCTTCATTTTCATGAAAACCATCGTAAATATACCAACCACTAATACTACCACAAGTTGAATTGCAATCATATATACAAGTACCAACTGGAGAAAAATAACTTGTATTACCAGCCATGCAACTATTATAACCTTGAGTGCAAAGACATCCCACTCCCCAACCCCAAGGACATCCAATAACATCACACGCCCAACCATCCCACCATTCTTCAGTTACGGTTCCTGAAATTCCTGTTTCTCTATATTCCAGTGCTTGCAAACCACTTGCCTCTAAACAATAATAAACCGGAATTTTACCGTTATAACCAGCGCCTTCTTCTATTCCATCTCCTTTAACCTTATCAACCGGATACCAAAGCAAACAGGCGTCGGGAGAGCCCGGATAACGGTCATATTCCAAACAGTAGCCGGGCCAGCCTTTTTGCCTGTCTCCAGAATCTTCAAAGTAGTCGCAGGACAAAGCGTCGTCTTCCGGATAAAGCCGGCAATCCTGGACCGTGTACCAATTATTGACCCCTTGTTCCCTTGAAATCAAAGCCGGTCGGATTCTGACGTCATCAAAATAGAAATTTCCGGTCGTGCCTGCCTGGGAATGGAGAGTAACCTTTACTCTGGTAGCGATAGGATTGGTATTAAATTTACCGACCTCAAAATTCCAATTATTGCCAGCAGCAAGCGACATGACCGAATCGTTTTCAACCACTAAATTACCAATACTGTTGTATTGGCTTATCTTTACCTTAGCCGTGCCTTCCGACAAATTAATCGTGTTCACATTGGCGGTAATAATATATTCAATGCTGTCAATGACATCTATAAATTCCGAGGTGGCGCTGTAAATTGAGCCCAATTTCAAGAAACTCCGGCCTTCAGGCGCTTGCCCGACGCCTTCGGCCTGGGCTCCAATCGGGTTGTTAATTACTTTAAATACATTTTCGTTCCACGCTCCCCCAGCCGAAGCACAACCATTCCCTCCTGCTCCTTCCCATGTCCAGCCGATGGGATAGCCGTTTGAGCCGGCGAATTCAAAGTTGCCGTTCGGGACCTTGGCTACCTCGCCGTCCTGCTCCATAGCCCCGAAAGGATAATAATCGTTAATCAAAGCGCCGCCGCTATTGTAACCAACCTTTGAGTAGCCGGTGGCATTGCTGTATTTGCCAATAGCGGCAGTTGAATAAAGCTGATTTTGCTCTGGTGATATAACAAAATTATTACAATTGCCATTGTCGTCAAAAGCGTCGCAAAGCCCGATGTCAAAACAGACATTATTGTCGCTTTCGTCTTTGATGAAGCTGCGGCAAGCTAGCCACTCCTGGCAAACCCGATCCGGGGTAACTTTTATCAAAGCATTGGAATCGCGGCCGGAAGAAACCCCGGCTTGCGGAGCCACTCCGTCCTGGTCATTAATAGTCAAATCAGCATCCCATTTAAGGCCTGATAGCGAGCTGCCGTTTTGCGTCCGCTCATTAAAGAGCACACAGCCTTTTTCAAAATTAACCAGGCCATTACAGCTCTGTTTATCCAGCCCGGATTTTATCTGATAGTCAATCACGGCCTTTTTAAGCTCTACCCGGCCGCTTGGCTGGCCGACTCTCACCCGGCAACCGTTGGTATTGACCCCTGAATAAACCAAAATACCTTTCTCGCCCGAATCTACGGTCAAGCTGGCCCGATAAATATTTAAAGCGCCTATAAACGAAGCTGATGTTAAAATATTATTTTCATTTAAAATATAAAGAATGTCTGGGCAATCCAAACTGACGCTCCCGACATTTCCGGAGCCGGCCAATCGGTAAAGCGAATAATTTTTTAAGGCGATTTCTTGAGAATTCGCATTCCAGCCATCTGGCCCATTATTGTCAACGTCTTGGGAAAAATCGGCGTTAAAGATTATGTCGGCATTAAATTTGGAAATCGGGTCAATGTATTCGGAGCAGCCAGCTTGGCTGGCCGGACAAAGCCCGGCCCAATAACCGCTTGCGTCTGCCGTTGGCTGGTTAACCACCGCTCCGGCGCTGCCGCCATAGCCAAAGGTGAGCCAAGGGCTAGTCGGGCAAGGATTGTCGCCTAGCTCCTCCAAGCAGGCTTGGGATCCGGAACAATCTCCGTCGCTGCGGCAAATACCGCCTTCGCCATAGCCGTCGCTGTTGGTATCGCAACGTTTGATTTTTTTCTTAAACCAATCATAACTGCCCTGGTATTCCTGGCGCCACTGGCAGGCCATATCGCCCGGATCACGGAAATAATAAGCGCCTTCGGAAGTTGACCATTCCTCGCAGCCAACTTCTGAATCAAGGCATAAAATTTCATTATATTTATCCGGATTATTTTTTAAATAAACATCGCCGTAAATTACCTCGCTTTCATACTGGTACGGATCGCCCAAGCGCTGGCAGCCCTTATCCTCTTTCAAGCACTGCTTGTCCTGGTCATAAACTATGAAAGCAAAGCTGTTGGCCGGCACAGTCACGCCTTTGACGGTGACACTGTCTGGATCGCTGTAATTATGCGTATCTATCATCAGCTCGCAGCCCACAGCCGAATCGGCGCACAACTGGCTGAAACTGCGCAAATAATGCGCGGTCCCGCTCCGGTCCGAGTATTTCTCGCAGCCCAAATCATAAAGCGGATATGGATCACCGGCCGGATCCTGGTTGCAGACATCCGGAGTTGACCAGGAATCTTTTATTAAATAATAGCGGTCCAAAATTTCGGTTAATTTTATATTATCAATATAGAAGCCGCTGTTTGCCTTTATGACTAATTTTTCATCACTGGAAATTATATGTTCAATTTCTTCGCTTAAATTAACCTTGTAATAAACCCACTCATTGCTCAAGCTGGTGGTGGTGAACTGGGCTTTTTTATTATCGCCATTAACCAGATAAATCGCGCTGATTTGGGCTCCAACCTGGCCTTTGGCCAAAAAGCTCAAGGTATAAAGCGAACCCCGGTGGATCAAATTGCCCAAGGTGTATCCAATAGAATAACTGCCGTCTTTGACCCACAGAGAACCGCCGCTCACGGACAGGGACTCATTGCTGACTTCAATATTGGCGCCGATTCCTTCCCAGCTCTCGGCCGAACCGCTGTCAAAATTACTAATCAAAATATCATTCATATTGCTGCCCTCGTTGCCGCTGTATTCCCGGCAGCCGACATTGGCGGCGCTACAAGCCCGACCCTCGCCCGGCACAGCCATATAAACACAAGCCTCTTGCTGGCTATTCCAGACTCCTCCGCTTTTGCAAACTATGCAGTAATCTTCTCCGGCGCCGGCTTGCCAATGCTTGTCTGCTCCCTGGCAAGCGGCTTGAGTGGTGATCAAAGGATCAATATTTTTGCCGGTCAGGCGATAAGGAAAGCAGTTATCTGAACAAGTGACTGTAAAATTATAAAATCTGTAAAAAACCTGCCCCGAATCGTTATAAAATTCCCGGCACATGGGATTATTAACCAAATCATAGTCATCGGCCGTTTGGCACTGCCTATCCTGGTAGCTGGCTCCGGCGCTGATGTCAAACGGGCCCGGGCCGCCGATTTCTTTTTTCAAAGTAAATGATTTTAATTGGTAGCCGGCTTCGTCGCTTCCTTCCCAAGTATAAAAATTGCCGCAATTGGCGCCCGGACTGCCCGGCTTGACGCACTGCCGAAGATAAATATAATTTTCTCTGGCCTCTCCGCCTTGTTCGGCTTTGTCCAGATTGGTAAACTCATCACAGCCGGCAGCGGCAGCGCTGCAGGTTTTAGCCGTAGTTGGGATGAAATAAGCATTCTTCCTGGACTCAAAAGCAGTCTCACCCTGGATATAGCCGTCATAACCAACGCACTCGGCATCGCAATAGTCCTCCGGCCCAACTTTAGCCGCTATGCTCATATTATCTTTGGCTGAAGTATAAAGCTCGCAACCCAATTCATTGCTGTTGCATTTCCTCACGTATTGCTGGCAATCAGCCGGAGCGTTTGCCTTCAATTGCTGAAAGCCGTCGCTGTTTAGCTCATAACAAGAGTTCTCCAGGTAATCAGGCAATAATTTTAAATAAGTAGTCCCTGTGCCAAAAAAATCATTGAAAGCCGCGGCCACTCCGCCAGCTTGAATTTCGGCCAGGGTCTGATTCTGTCCAGGCTTGATCCTGACAAATTCATGGCAGCCCTCGTCAGCGCTGTCGCAGTCCAAAGCGCTTTTATTAAAATGAATTTTATCGCCGCTATCAACCGCGCAAGTATAGTCTTGCGTTGCATAATCATAGTCCGTGCAATAAGCCTGGCAGCCGGCCTCGCTGGCTCCGCAATAATCCAAACTGTTTTCTAGGTACGAAACCGTAGAACCGTCAGAGGCGCGGAAAGTCTGGCAGGTATTATATTTTGGCTCGCAAGTATTGGTATTAAAATCCCAGCTTCTTCTCTCTTCGGTGCAATAGCCGTAGAGCTGGCAGGAACCGTCCCCGTTTTCCTTGACACAGGCCTGCTCATCAGCGCAGTAATTGTCGTTTCGCGAAACCGCCAGCTGGCTGTCAGCGCCCTCGCCCACAATCATTTCTGAAATAATCTGGGGTCCCGGGCCTTCCCGCTTGCAGTAATTAAGCGGAGCTTTCAAGACCCAGCTGGGATCAACCAGACCGGCGCACCAATCGGCAAAGTAGCCGGTATAGCCGTCTCCAGGATCAAAGCAGGCCACTAGATCGCCCAGATTTCTAGTACTGCCGACTGCTTGGGGATTGTTTTTTATATATTCGGCCGCCAGCTCCCAGCCCACCGGCAATATCCTGAATTTGCGCAAAATTATCATTGACCGATAAGGATAATTGGAGTCAAAATAACTCGGCTCCAGCCCGTCAGCCGAAAAGCCAAAGATGCCGTTGCGGTTCAAATACCCCTGGTCCATGGCCTGGCCCACAGTCAATCTCTGCTCAATCGCCTGCCGGAAGTTATCGGTTATCACGCATTCAGTCGGTCCGGCCTTGGTCGGGTCAGGACAGAGAGTTAGTTCAGCCATAGCATTATAATCTCCCCTCACTGAAAAATTAGGATTAGTAAAGGCCACAAACCTGCTTTGGGCTTCAGTCGCACCCGAACCACCACCCGCTAATTCATTATGTAACCCCGCCCAATCATAAGCATTGTCTGAAAAATCTTTTACTATACCTTCTGTTAACCACTTGTCAACTAACTTGCCTATTAAGGTATTAATAAAAACATCTATGGCATCGGCCACAATAGAGCCGGTATATTCTTCTTCAGCCCGAGTAGATTTACCAATTACATTTCTAGAAGCCTCTCCGACTAAATCAGCCGGGGTTTTAATTTTATCTTCGATTATAGCTCTGACTGGCTGCCAACCCTGGCCTTCAATTCTTGTTTGTTCTGCGTCATCAGTATTATACTTTACGGTTTGCAGAATGCCTGTCTGCAGAGTTAAAGCAATGCCTAAGTCATTTGACCAGGGGTTAAACATGTCCTGGAAATCAATCAAGAAATTTTTATCCTGCAAGGCCTTCTCCCAATTTTCTGTCATTTTAGAAAAAGTACATTCCGGCTTATCCGGTTTATATTTCGTCAATCCAAGGTTTATCCTTATGGCCACCATCGGTGTACTGGGGTTACATAAATTAAATTTAATCGGCCCTTCTTTACCCAATGTTTCTAAAAATGTTCCGGCCGCATTATCGCCAATATTTTTTAAATACTCTCCCCAACCCTCGGTATAAAACATTGGTTTTTGCCCTTCATTGCCTGTAGCTAAATAAGTCGCCATATCATAAGCCATCTGATTTAAAAAGCTTCTCAAGCTGGCCTTATAGGCCTTGGCCGCCACCTCACCCTGGGCAATTTCCCAAGCCCAATTTTTAAATTGTGTCATCCAGTTTGTTTCTTGGTTTACTAGCTGATCCTGTAATTTTGCTATCTGCTCATCCATTTGCAATAATGTTGCTTTGGCTGTAGCCTCATCTACGGTTTTAATGGTACTCGGATCATTTAATTTACTTAGTATTTCAGATTTTTTTGCTGTTAAATCATTTATCTGTTGCATTAACGGGTTTGTGTTTACGCCACCCGCTTCCCCAAAATCATCGGCTAAGACATAACCCATGCCAAGAAAAAAAATAAAAACAAAACAACAAAAAATTATTATTAATTTCTTTAAAAATTTACTATTATATATTTTTTTCTTAGCTATTTTTTTGTCCATATTCGGCTAAAATTAAATAAAAATTCATAAAATGTCTTGACAATCCCCTATATTATGCTATAATCTTAATAAATAATTAACCTTTATATATTATAATTTTAATATAAAATAATTTCCTTAAAAATTTATAATAATTCAAAAAACTTTTACAAAGGAGGTGCCGTAATGAAAAGGCAGAAAAAATTATTGACAATGGTAGCTGTCGTTGCTATGTTCGTTTTTATCTTCGGTTTTAATGCGACAGCAAACGCTGGCTGGGCCGGAGCCCAAAATGCGGCTTCCAACGCAAACAATGCAAATCCCAACGGTGAATGGCAACCCAAGAATGGCTACGGACTTGGTTTCAAGCTTTTAGAAAAAGGCTGGCAAAAAATCAAGGAAAGCGGAAATGCGAAAGAATTAAGAACGCAGGCTTTAAAAAACGCTGAAAACAAAGCCGTAGAATATACTCAAAAGCAAGGAAACGCTCTTGAATTTAAAGACAACGGCTTTATTGACGAAAGACCTGTCAATGGTAAATCGTTGCTTCGTCTTAACTTGGGGACACACAATGGTCAGGATGTTATCATTGTTATGGCTATAACCGTTGGCGACTCGCCCGCATTTCTCGCCTACAAGGCTTTCACGAAGATTGAAGCGGTAAAAAGTGCTCCGACAGAAAAACTCTACGATACCTTTGACGGCTATGCCAAATCTCTGATCGGTCCGCTGGCTATCCAAACCTCGGCCATCACTCCCGACGACCAGAGGTAAATCGCTCTTTACAAGACCACTCACCCACGCGCCCAACTGCTATAATCGGCGCATCCCCCACCCCCTGTTCGCTATTTGAACAGGGGTTTTTTTATTTTGGCTCGCTTGGCCCCCTATCCCGGGTTTAGCCCCCTATCCCGGCCTTTCCCCCGTTTCGTTCCTCACGGGGGAAAGGGGGCTATGGAAAACGGTTTTTCATAGTTCCCCTCTCCCGCGAAGAATGAGCGGGGGAGGGCCAGGGAGGGGGTTAAATTTCAAAGTTCTCTTTTATAAAAATTTCTAATCTGTTTAAAACTTCTTTTAAATTATGTTCCGCGTCTTTACTGCTCACTCGGAAAAATTTAATACCTTTTTTCTTGATTATTTCCTGCCTTTTTATATCATCGTCTAATTGATATTGATGAATTGACCCGTCTATCTCTACGACTAACTTTAGCTTATGGCAATAGAAATCTACAATAAACCCTTCAATCACATGCTGTCTTCTGAAGTTTAACCCCATAAAATTATTTCTTCTTAAGGCCTGCCACATCATCCCCTCTGACTTGGTCGGCTTTTTCCTAAATTCCCTGGCCAATTGGATTTTGCTCCTTTTAGACATAGTTTTTCTTTCTTTTTGAATATCTTTAGAAAATCATAAACTAAAAGTTTTCTCATAGCTCCTTTTCCCCGCGACTCGCGGGAGCGGGGGAAAGGCCGGGATAGGGGGCGGGGGAGGGTTAGGGAGGAGGAAAATTCGGTGCCCTTGACAATAAAATCTAATGTGCTATATTATAAGTGTGATAGCATTCTGGAGCTTCCCGCAAGGGAATGTCTCCAGATTTTTTTATTGGCTAATAATATCTTTTAATTTTCTTATATCAACAAATTTTGCTCTTTCTAAAAGCTCTTTAGCGACTCTTCCTCTTGTGGACATTATAATAATCCTCTTTTTCTTAGTTTTGATTCTATCAATCGGAACAGAAAAATCACTATCGCCCGACATTAATATTGCCGTATCATATTTATCCGCTAATTCAACCATTTCAAAGGCCAATTCAATATCAAGATTCCCTTTATGTTTTTTATAATTATCGCTTACCTGGATCTTCTTTATTGCTTTTGTGCGTAAAATATAGCCATTAATATCAAGCATATCTAAAAATTTTTGCTCGCTTTTTCGACTTTCATTATATGCCACATAAATAAAACATTTTGTATTTTCTCCGCACTCGCTCTTTAAATATTTTATTAATTTACTATAAGAAATCCTCCATCCAAGCGTGCGTTGCGAGTAGAAAATATTAGCCGCGTCTATGAATATATAAACTTTTCCTTCAATATATTCTGAAATCATAATTTAATGCGCTATACTTTTGTATTTTTCTTATTATAATTCTTTAAAATTAAACTTAGTTTCTATAATATTTGGCTTTTTTCTAAGATCACAAATTGTGACCTCAAAAACTTTTATTTTAATTCATCTCAATATTATTCCTTCAACACCTCTGAAAAAGCTGCCATCAGGTCTTGGTCGCTGATCTGGCTCAAGGTCTGTTCGTCCATGCCGTTTTCTATCAAGAGCAGGCGCAAAGTGGCGGCGTCCATTTGGCTGCCGACCAATGCTTTTAATTCATCTTCTGAAGGCGTAGTCCCGTCAGCTGGCGCGGCAGTTTGGCCATAACCAAGCTGGTCAAGTATAGTATTTAAAGAACCTTGTTGTTGGGCTGGGGCTTCTTCTTCGGCGCCTTCATTAACCAAGCCAGAAGCATAGCAGTCTCGGCCAACAGGGCAATTGGGATCTTTTCCATTATCTATCTCTTCTTTGTCTTTGAAGCCGTCACTGTCTGAATCTTCCAAATAAGGCGAGGTGTTATAAATATTAAGCTCATCATAGTCGGACAAACCGTCTCCGTCCGTATCCTGGGCGCGCAAGGCGGCCTCGCTTTGCGCCTGGCAATCAGGGCCGGTGCAGGCGGCGGAAGTTTGACTTTCCATATTAGCATTATCCGCAATTTTGGTAAAGGGCTTCCCTATGTTTTCTTTAAACTGGGCCATCCACATCCCTACCACCAGCACGGCAAAAACCGCCAAGCCTCCGACCGCGATTTTTTGGTTTCTTGTTAATGGCTGGGGAGGAGGTGAAGGATGGTTGTCTTGGAAATTATCTTCAGAATTATTTTCACTTGGTAAATTTTGGTAATCTTCTTCCATTTAATTTTGTAATTTTTAAATTTTAAATTTTTAAATAATAACTAAATGTTTTAATTTTTAAAAACTGGGGAAAATTACTTATTTTCTGCGCAACTTCTGGAAATCTTTGCGAATATTAAAGTCAATTCATGGGTTTCCTTCCATAATATCCGGCATTCTTCCTTTTTCTCGGGAACAGCCATGGCTATCATTCTTAACCAATGCTTTGTTTCGTTAGATTCCTTTTGGCAAATCCTAATCTTATTTTTAAAATCTTTCCTGGAGCTTGCTTGATTGGCCTCCATGTAATTTGCCCCTAAACTGGTGCCTGACCTGACTGCCTGGCTTAATAAAGATCTTGTAATATTATCCTCCTTTACTGATCGGCAAAATTTTATTATTTCTTCGCCAAATTTAGCCGTCCGCTCCTCTAAATCATACTTCATTATTTTACGGCTTTTAAAACATTAAGAATTAAAGAATTATTTTAAAAATTAAAAATTAAAAATTTAAACAAACTAAATGTCAATTAACCAATAACAACTTAATAATATTATACCACATTCCCCTCAAATTCTCCAAATAATTTTATCCAGTCTTTAACCGACAATTCCTGGGCTCTCGCTTTTGGGTTAAAACCGGCCTTTTTTATCAAATCCTCTGCCTTATCCTGGCTTATCCGCAAACCGCCGGCTAGATTATTTTTGAGCATTTTTCTTCTGGCGCTAAACCCAAACTTAACTAACCTAAAAAACTCTTTTTCACTCCCCCTCTCCTTGCGAATGAGAGGGGGGTGGGGGGTGAGGTTTACAACCGCTGAATCCACTTCAGGCTCTGGCCAAAAATTCTCTTTTCCTACCTGTTCAACAATCTTTGGCTCGGCATAAAACTGAACCGACACAGAGAGCAGGCTCATCTTACCCGGCTTAGCTACAATCCTTTCAGCCACTTCTTTTTGCAGCATCAGGGTCATGGACTTTGGTTTTTGCTCCCCCGACAAAAATTTCCGCAAAAAAATTGAGGTGATATTGTAGGGAAGGTTGGCAGCGATTTTATAACATCTCTCGGAACTTAGTTCTGGGTACCCAGAACTAAGTTCCTTGGCCGAAATTTTTAAAATATCTTCCTTCACCACTTCCACATTCCCTATCCCCTGCTCTTTTAATCTTTTTTCCAAAACCTGAACTAACTTCTTATCAATTTCAACTGCCACCACCTGCTTGGCGGCTTTAGCCAGCCGCTCGGTCAAAAAACCCAAACCCGGCCCGACTTCCAGAATAGTATCGTCCGGTTTTAAATCCGCCGCCTGGATAATTTTATCATAAACATCCTCGGAAATTAAAAAACTCTGCCCGCGGGAACGGGCAGGTTTTATATCATGCTCTTGGCAAAGTTGTTTTGTTTTTTTTAATAAATCCATACAATAATCCCAAAAATCTTAAATATCTCACCCGCTAATTCCTAAATCCGGCTATCACCTGATCAAACCAATTAAGAGCCTTATCAATTCCTTTTGCGGCCACGCTTGGAGTGCCGTAAACCGCATTTTGGGTAATTATGAAAGAAGTTGCGCCCACAATCGCCTGGTCCCCGGTTTTAGGTGGACCGCCGGTGTAGTTGGCAAAACTTTTATCAATGCAGAAAAAATTAGTGCTACATTTATCGGTCGGCTGAGCCTGAAACTGGACTTCGGTATTGCCGTCGCAAGGCGAGGCCTCGCAAAACTGGCAGGTGCATTTGCCTTCAACCCTGACGCATCCGGGTATAATGACTCCTGTCCTGACAATGCCGCATTCAACCGGAAACCCAGTAGCGGCCGCTTCCACGCTTTTAAATTCCGCATAATCATAAATCCCCTTCATCAAAACAACTATTAAAACAACTGCCGCTATCACCACCCCTCCTTTTATTATTTTCTTTATATTGACCATATTTTTTGCTATAATTAATTATACTTATATTATAGCAAATTATAAATAAATAGTCAGCAATAGCTCAAAAAAGTGTTAAGCTATAAAAAAATCTGTGTTAATCCATTTAATCAGTTAAATCCGTGTTCTAAATTTATAATAGAACACGGATAACACGGATTTAACCGATTGCTACGGATTATATAAAAATAACCATGCCAAAAAAATTAATTACAATTTTAATATTCGTGGCCGCCTGTCTGATTTTTCCAGGCGCAAAAGCCGAAGAAAATCTGGCCGAAAAGCTCTCCGGCCTGATTCTCTTGCAAGTTGAAACCCATGGCGAGGCTTGGTACCTAAATCCGGCTGACCAAAAACGATATTTTTTGGGCCGCCCGGCTGATGCTTTCAGTTTAATGCGAAATTTAGGTATTGGCATAATCAACAATGACTTAACTAAAATTCCAATTGGCGCAATAGAATCTTCTCCTGATTCTGATGCTGACGGCCTGCCGGATAACATGGAAGCGGCGCTGGAAACCGACCCGGATAATCCTGACTCTGACAATGACGGCTACAGCGACCAGACCGAAGTGGAAAATAGCTACAATCCCCTGGGAAACGGGAAAATAAACATTGATCTAAATTTTACTAGCCAACACTTGGGTAAAATTTTCCTTCAAACCCAAAAAAACGGCCAGGCTTGGTACCTGAATCCGGCTGACCAGAAGCGGTATTTTCTCGGCCGGCCGGAAGACGCTTTCGCGATAATGCGGAATTTGAGTTTGGGCATTACCGATCAAAATTTAGAAAGCATAAATATCGGCGAGCCTGAAAGCTCTCCTGATGACGGCCAAGCCTGCGCCAACTGCAGTCAAATAAACCGCCAAGACGCTCAAGCGGTTTTTGAGGCCGCCGCCAGCGCCATCCGGCAGGGGAAAACTACTGAAGCCGTAACTTATTTTACGCTTGAAATGCAAAAAGCGATTGAATACACCATGGACTTTTTAGATTCCGAGGGCCGGTTTATTTTAGGCAACATCATGTCCGGAGCCAATTTAAGCGATTCAACCGAAACGAAAAAAACATTTTCCACCAAAGTGTATTTTTTCATGGGCGGATACGAAGTGCCGGTCAATTTTTATGTGGAGAAGCAAGCGGATAACAACTGGCTGCTGACTAATTTATAGAAATAAAATTAAAAAGAAAAATAAGAACGAGAAGAATAAATCAGACTAGTCTTCTCGTTCTTATTTTTCTTATTTTATTTTTTATTCTTTGCTCCGCGCGCCTGCCTTAAACAATCGCCTCTTCGGCTAAAATACTATAAGCAAGACTAAAGCATATTAATAAACAACGAGGCTAGAGCCGCTAAACCAAAGGTCCAGTTCAGGCCGAAATTCAAAGCCACAAAAATAGCGAATACCAGCATCAAGGTCTTTCCCAGCATGACCGCCATCTCTTTCAAAACCGTGTACTCGTCAACATAGTGGCCGTGGTCAGCCATGATTTCGTAATTCAAGGTGTCAAAAGGCGTATCTTTAAAAATTTGGGCTAAGCTGTGGTAGGCGCCAACGACAAAAATCTGCCCGGCGGTTAGGACAAAAACTTTAGCCAGCCAGCCAGAAGCGTAAATTGCCGAACCCCAGCGAAGCATTTTTCTTTTGTCAAACAAGTCGGTGTATTTGCCGGCAATCATCTGCAGGATTATTGAAATAAAAATTATCAAAGAGGATATAGCTCCGACTTCAAAAAAATTACCATTAAACAATTGCCAAATAAAAATCGGCCAAATTATCACCCCGACCGTGTTTTCCGCCCCATTGGCCAGGTTGGCGATTACCAGCCTGCGATTATCTT
>Ga0210019_1001423_pt1 | contig 25694 bp, 23 predicted proteins | sample CryGeyCG2114_020_2_FD_183969 | JGI IMG/M metagenome (GOLD analysis project Ga0210019, IMG submission 183969) | Groundwater microbial communities from aquifer - Crystal Geyser CG11_big_fil_rev_8/21/14_0.20 (SPAdes) (version 2) | ecosystem: Environmental > Aquatic > Deep subsurface > Groundwater ...
CTTCTTCCCGGGATGCTAATTCCGGGCCAAACAGAAAGTACAAAAGCGGGTCTGCACCAGCGGCCCGCTATTTTTTTTGCCGAGGATTTCAGTTATAATAAAATCAACGGAAGAGATCCTTCGACTCCGCTCAGGATGACAAATAAAATTAGTCAGGAGAGCCCCATGGTCAAGGGGAGTGATTTGAAAGTTGACAAAGAAAAGTGTATTAGCTGTGGCACTTGCATTGCTAGCTATGAAACACTTTTTAAATTCGGCAAAGATGGTAAATCAGTGCCGATCAAAACTGGTATTTGCAAAGAATGCGAAATAAATAAAGTCATAAACGTTTGCCCACAAGGAGCGATCAAAAAAGCCGGGGCAAAGAAAAAATAAAAAATGGCGATGGAGGGGACAAGTAATTTATTTCTCCTGTTCTTCAGCTGGTGGTATCACTATCTGCCGCGCCGGCTGTATTTGGCGTTCAAAGCCCTAGTGATAACCCTGTTTGATCTTTTTTCCGTCAAGCTGACCTTTAAAACATTATTCGCCCCCTGGAAACGTGACGTCTTGAGCTACGAAGGACTAGCTATTCAGCAGAAATTCCAGGTGCTTATGATGAACCTGGCCTCAAGGTTTATCGGTTTTATAGTTAAGACTTTTGTCTTTGCCACTTTTGTTGTTGCCTTTGCAGCCACAATAGTAATCTTTTTCTGCGCGTTTATCCTTTGGCTGGCTTTCCCAATAGTCGTAGTTGCTTTATTGATTTTAGGCGTCGTTAACGTCTTACAAATATATAGTTAATTTTCATGAATTACAAAATTGCAACGCTCGCTCTTACCAAATTTCTAGGTGCTTTTTTCTCGCTTCCGCCTTCGGCGAAGCGGAAAGCGCTTGCCCGCCATAGGCGGATCGAAATTAGGCGAGAGCTCGCTATTTCGTAATTCAAAGTAATATGAACACTCGGATAAAAATTGACTTTAGAGGAACGAGGATTGAAAAACTAGTCGGGGTCCACAGATTTTTTAGTAGTTTCGGCGGAAAATTTCTCTCCCTCACCTGCTGGATATTCGGCCTTGCCTCGCTTTCCATTTGGATCTCCTGGATTCTAAATTCCTCAAATATTGATCAGACTTTTGGCTTTGATCAGATCTTTCTTGCACTCTTCATAATTTTTCTCGCGCTGCGCAGCTTTTTGCGTTATTTTGTTAAGAATCCGGAGATTCTGCCGCCAGAAAGGGTTAAAGAAGTTGCCAAAGAGGGAAAGGAAATTAATATTACCACTTCTTTCTCCGTAGCTTTGGCAGAAGCCTTGATGAGAGTAGGAAGCGATCTAGAGGAAGTCAACTCGACTGAGGTCTTGAAGGAGCTCTCTAAATCAGAAGAAAGTAATTTTATTTTTGCCAGAATCGGGCTGGACAGATCTGATTTTCAGAGCAACCTAGAGAAAGCCAAATCGCTCGCTGGTGTCCGGTTTATAAATATTATTGAGAGGGCCCTAGATACTGCTATTTTAGAAAATCACGATCAAATCGAAGTTGGCGACATGCTAGTAGCTCTCTGTGAGGCTGACCCGAATTTTTCCGCCATTCTGTCAAAACTCGATATGACTTCAGAGGATTTAGCTAATATTGTTTATTGGCAAACTTCCGTTGAGAAGAAGATCGAAAGGCGACATACTTTTCTTGATCCAAGCAATCTCCATCTCACCGGTGGAATTGGCAAAGATTGGGCTTTTGGCTACACTCCTGATCTAAATCACTATTCGATTAATCTGACAGAAGCGGTGGAGCGGCAGGGTTTAGGCTTAGAGCTTATTGGCCATGATAAAGAAATCGGACTTTTAGAGGAGGCGCTTAATCGAACTGTCGGGGCGAATGCAATTTTGGTCGGGGAACCAGGAGTTGGCAAAAAGACCGCAGTTCTTGGTTTTACTAAGCGAGTGGATGAAGGGCAAACTCTGCCAAACTTAGCTCACAGGCACATTGTCGAGCTTAACACGGATCTTTTGATCTCCGGACTTACTGGCCCGGGTGAATTCACCCAGCGCATCACTTCGGTATTTTCCCAAGCTGCCAATGCTGGCAACGTGGTAATTTTCATTGATGGAATTGAAAAAATCTTATCCTCTGGCGAAGCCGGGCAGATTGACGCCACTTCTGTGCTTATTCCTTATCTTTCCTATCCGGAGATAAATTTTATCGGCACCACCAACATTTCTGATTACAATAATCTTATCGCGCCAAATTCTGCGCTCATGCAGCGATTTGAAAAAATTGAAGTCAATGAGCCCTCTCAAGAGGAGATGGTGAGAATCCTAGAAGATGTTGCTCCGAGAATAGAATATCATTATAGGGTGCTCGTGACCTACTTGGCGATCAAAGAGGTAGTGAAGTTGGCAAAGAAATTTGTCCTCGACCAACCCAATCCCGAGAAATCCATTTCGCTTCTTGAGGGCGCGGCCAATTCCTTGAATAAGAGTCAGAGCAAACTGGTTGATGTTGAAGTGATTGATAACTATGTTAGCTCAAAGACTAATATTCCGGTCAAAGAAGCTTCTGGCCATGAGCGCGAAGTCCTAGTTAACCTTGAGACCGAGTTACACAAACGAGTGGTCAACCAAGTCCAGGCGGTTAATGCTGTTGCTGGGGCACTACGACGCTCTAGAGCTGGTGTTTCCGAGAGCAAGAAGCCAATTGGCAGTTTTCTCTTTCTTGGGCCAACTGGGGTTGGAAAAACTGAGACGGCTAAAGCACTGGCAGCAACCTATTTTGGCTCCGAAGAGGCGATGATTCGTTTTGATATGAGTGAATATCAGAATAAAGAAGATACATATCGTTTAATTGGGTCACCGGCTGGCTACAGTGAGAAAATTGAAGGCGAGCTGACATCCCGCGTTAGAAATAAACCATTTTCACTTTTGCTTTTTGATGAAGTTGAAAAAGCCAGTCCTGATATTCTTAATCTCTTCCTGCAAATTCTTGATGAAGGTTTTATTACTAGTTCAGCCGGGAGAAAAGTCTATTTCAAGAATGCAATTATAATCGCCACTTCCAATGCCGGCGCCAATTTAATTCGGCAATTGGTTGAAAAAAATACCCCTTACGAGCAAGCACAGAAGCAGGTTGTTGACTATGTTCAAAATCAGGGAATTTTTAAGCCGGAATTTCTGAACCGTTTTTCATCAGTGGTTTATTATTCGCCGCTGACTCGCGAGCAGATAAAAGAGGTAGCGAAAATTATGATTCGAAATCTGGCTCGTGATATATACCAGACCAAGGGCATCGCCTTAAAAATCGAGATGAAAGCACTTGAAAAACTAGCCGAGTTGGGTTATGATCCGGAGATGGGCGCACGACCGATGGAGCGGGTAATTGCGCAGCAGGTGGAAAATTTCCTCGCCGAGAAGATTTTGCGCGGCGAGGCTCCTAAAGGCCAAGAAGTGATTTTCAGACTGGCGGATATAAAATAAAAACGCAGTCAGTGGAGTTTGTTTTTGAAAGCCGGCGCCTGACTTTACCTCTAGAATTTTAGATGTTGGATTACTATACAAGTAAATATGCTTAGTTTATTAAATAGGCAAAGGCAGGGCTGGTGTGGGTAGCTGAGATAAAAACAAACTCCACTGACTGCAATAGATGAGAAAAATTATCAAAAAATCACTAGTTATTATTCTAGAAGTACTGGCGATTGCCAGCATTTTTTTTATTGTCTACTACATCCAGAGGAAAATAGAGAGTGAGAATCAGGTGGACATCCTCGCAACAACCATCTCTGAGACTAATATTACAAAAGATAATGAATCCGAGAATCAGGCGCCGGCAGCTCCAGCAAACCAACCTCCGGAGGAAAAATTGCCGTCAAAGTTTTTGCTATCCGTGCCATTTCAACCCCAAGCGCCTCACGGGGATTGGTCAGAGCCTTATGAAAATGGTTGTGAAGAGGCAGCTATCGTGATTGTCAAGTATTATCTTGAGGATAAATCGCTTTCAAAAGAAGCGATGAAAAAGGAAATTGATGATTCAGTTGCCTGGCAGATCGGCAGTTGGGGAGGACATGATGATCTCTCTGCTGATACGACATTGAAGTTGGCTTATGATTATTTTGGTTATTCCGGGAAAGTGGTCAGAAATTATTCCCTGGAAGATCTGAAAAAAATTATTCATTCCGGTAAACCGATAATCGCACCGACCGCCGGTCGTCGTCTTGGCAATCCGAATTTTCGCGGCGCCGGCCCGGAGTATCACATGATTGTGATTATTGGCTGGGATGATGAAAAAGGGATTTTTATCACCAATGATCCGGGCACGAGAAAAGGGAAAAGTTACGTTTATAAATATCAAACTGTGCTTGATGCAATCTCCGGCCCAAAGGAGAATATGGAAAAAGCAGTGGTAGTGCTAGAGAAATGACGAAACCAGAATGACTAATGACGAACAAATGACGAAACCAGAATGAGGAATGACGAAATCAGAATTAAGAATTTCGAATAATTGAAGCAAAAATTAGATTAAGTTCCTGCGCTTCTTGCCAGAGAATTTTTGCCTCATTGGTAAATTCGGGAAAAGTTTTTGCGATAATTCTAAGCCAATATTTTGCTTCTCGTGATTCCTTTTTACAGATAGCAATTTTGTGGACAAAGTCCTTTTTTGATTGAGCATCATCGGCTTCGCAGTAATTTGCACCGACTGAAGTAGCGGCTTTTACCAGCTGGACGATTATCGGGAGAAATCTTGGGTCTTTTGGTAGTTTTTTACAGAATTCAATAACATCTTCAGCAAATTTTGCAGTCCGTTCTTCCAAATCGAATTTCATCGGTTTTCGTTCTGGATTTTTTCCGTCATTTGTCATTCGGACTTCTTAATTTTTTAGTCATTCTGATTTCGGACCTCGTCATTTCGATTATTTGTGGATATATACCGGTGTTCCGATGTCGGCCCAATTGTAGACCGTTTGCGCCGGGCCGACACCCAAGCGAATACAGCCATGGGAGACTGGTGTTCCTAGGTGATTTTCACCTTCTTTATAACCGCCTGGCCATTCAGGTAGTTCATGAATGCCCATACCCCCTCCGATTCCATTCCACCACGGCATCCAAAGGCCATAAGGAGCTGACCAAGCTCTCGGGTCCTTGGCGATAACACTTTTCAGTCCAGTCGGTGTAGGCATGCTGGATTTACCGGTAGAGACCTGATATTGCCCCAGTTGATTTGTGCCTTCAAAAGTCGTCAAAAGTTGAGACGAGAGACTGATATCAATATATTTTCCCGGAAATCTTCCGGGAACGATTCCTTCATCAGGAAAAACTTTGACAATTTGCGGATCGCGCGGCGTCTGAATTAGTTGAATCGTTGAAGAAAGCGAAGAACCCTGTAGCGCTGCAGTAATTTTACTGACCGCGTCGTCTTGGTCAGTATATATTCCTTGCCGACCTTCTTGGAGAACACTATTATCAACAGCGTTGATCTTGGTGTCAATCACTGGCGTGTCGTTTTTTGCGGCGATTTTGTTGACATAGTTCTTAATCGCACCAGTGTTTAGCGAAGCAACATACTTGCTCCCTGAAGATCCAAAAGATATCCAGCTGCCGATAGTGTTGCGGTCGGCGTTATAAACCTGGCCGTTCAAAGTTAGTTGAATTTGGTGTGAGAGATAATCCTCTGCTTGTTTTTGGGCTTCCGCCAGATCTTCAGACAAAAGTGTCGGAGTAATTGGCATTGTCGGCATCTCAACTACAGCGGAGTCAACTTTTGCCTTGAACTCTTGAGAGATTTGTGTCTTTAAATTTGATGAATCAATTGTGATGCCATTCTTACCGACATTCGTAACCACTTGGCCGCTTTTTACCTCCAGATTGGCATCTGTGGGCGGAATGTTTAGACTCTCAGCGGCCTTCGCAAGATATTGTCCGTACACATCTTCATCAAACTTCACTTCATAGCTAAGATTTTTTTTGGAGAAAATTGTCGTGGATGAGAGATAGAGAGTCTTGAGAAAATTGCTATTTCTGCCGTATTCATAAGCTTCTCTGACTATTTGACCAGCATCAACATAAGTTCCTGTTTCTGAGAATTTAGCTTCGAACTCTTTGCCTTCTTGTGATTTGGTAATGATTTTCTTGCCAAATTGGGGGCTAACTTGATTTTCAATTATTGTTTTTGCTTGAGCCTTTGTTTTTCCTTGCAGGGGCACTCCGTCAAAAGAAACATTGCGGTAGATTTTTCCGGCATAAGCTCGCTGATAGCAAAAAAGCGACAGAGAGAGGATGAGGAGGAGCGAGAAGAAGGAAATTGTCGCAATTAGTGCCCTTTTTTTGGTTTTGATGTCTGCCATATAAATATATTGTAACAAAGAAAAAAAGGACAGTCTACAGTCTATGGTGGGCCTGGTCCTGCAAGCTTGCAGGACGGCTAACCAGTCTATCTCGCATCGTATACTTGTACTTGCGGAGTTATGCACCTGGTCTTTTTAACCCAAATAAAATTTTTTGGTGGGGCCAGTAGGATTCGAACCTACGACAAACTGGTTATGAGCCAGCCACTCTACCACTGAGTTATGGCCCCAAAAATTTTATTTATTTTTTGAATCCAAAAAATCTTTCAATTTCTTTCTTAAATCCTGCTTGCCTTTAGTCGTCTTGTAATATTTTTCATTCCTCCTAGCGTCTATTTTTGATAAGTAGGCTTCGTAGTATATCAGTTTCAATTCTTTCCTTTTGCTAGTCGAAATGACCTTGCCCTCATGGTGCTTAGAAATTCGAATTTTCAAGTTACTTGTATATCCGGTATAAAACTTTCTATCAGATGTGCTAAATAGGATGTAGACATAATACATATCGGATATATCATATCAGATTTTGCTTTCTAGTTTCAAGCATAAATTGGCAGTACTTTAGCCCCAAGAATTGACATTTAGCTTCATTTTTGATACAATATACTAATATCATACTTTGTAATACAATGTATTACTTAGTAATAAACAAACCTGCCTAACGGCAGTCAGGTACAAAAATGACCAAAACAATCACAAATAAAATCAAAATAATCGGATCTTTAATCGTTTTTGGATTTATTGTTGTTCTCAGCTCAACTTTTGCCTTTGCTTCGGAGATTACCCCAGAGAATATTGTTAATGCTATTAACAAGGAACGAGAGGCGAGATTTCTTTCTCCACTTAGAGTTAATTCTTCACTGCAAAATGCTGCAAAAAATAAGTCGATTGATATGATCACTCGAAATTACTTTGAGCACTACGCATATGGTCAGACGCCTTGGTCGTTTATACTCAAGGAAGACTATAATTACTCGGTTGCCGGAGAAAATCTAGCGCTGGGATATAGCACTGCTGAAGGCGTTGTTAATGCTTGGATGAATTCACCAACCCATAGGGCCAATATCCTAAACCCTGAGTATGAAGATATCGGCGTGGGGGTTGTAAAGGGCGCATTTACTGAGGACAACAGGACAGCTGAGACTACAATCACGACTGAAATGCTAGCTAAGCCGAAACCCAAAATCACCCAGATCTATGACAGGATTGTCGAGGTGTTTTCAAGGATATTCTAAATAATGGGAACTAAAATAATTTTCAGAGAAATGCCGCATCTGATGCGGCATTTCTCGTGTCTGAAGTAAATACTAGTCAAAAAGCATTGACAATAAAAATAGCATCGTGGTAATTTTGCGCCGTGGATGCGCTTGTACCTATGGCGGGCGAAAAGTATGCATAAGTATTACGATTGCATACAATTAGTTCTCACAAAACGTGCGCTATGGGGAGCAGATGGTGATCTCCCACAAAAATAAAAAATCAAAAGAATTTGCCGGAGGGTTGGGGGACAGAATTTGCCGTTGATAAAAGATGCGAAGGTAGATTATGCTGCCAAGTCTTTTGGCAAATTAACAATCGACAGAATATTATGCAATTGGTTTTATTCTGTCGTTGCGAGCGAAAGCGAAGCAATCTTTTAGATAGATTGCCACGACCTTCGGTCTCGCAATGACATATGAATAAGCGATTGCAGTTGCTGGGTTTCTAAACAGGAAATTATTTTTTTCTTTATTATTGAAAAGGAGTTTCGTTATGAAAAAGTTTTGCTATAAATTTCTAATTGTTTTACTTTCCATCAGCATGCTGGTGCCAACCTGGCTGACAGTCGGCGCCACAAAAGCCAAAGCTGCAGCACCGACAGTAACTGTCAATTCACTTATCACAAATGACCAAAGACCGGAGTTGACAGGAACCGTTGATGATAATTTGGCGACGATGAATATTTATGTTGAGACTAAAGGTTATACGGGAGTAAGCATAACCGGTTCATTATCACCATATACCTGGACACTACCAAATGATACAATAACACCCAACCTGTCAAAAGGGGTGTATGATATCACCGCCAGTGCGACAAATTCAGACGGTAGCAGCATTGATTCAACTTCTGGTGAACTAACAATTGATCTAACTGCTCCGGTTGTTGATATAACTGCTCCAATAGCCGGGTCCAGGGTTAATGGTGATGCGATCATTTCTTTTACTGACAGTGAACTAACTGCGGCAGAATGTGGAATTGATGCTAATGCCGCAGCTTCTTGCGTCAGCGAAATGACAAAATTATCAGATCTTGCGGGTTTTTCTACTGTTGCTGAAGATTCTTCATTCTCTTTGAAGCTAACAGATAAAGATGTAGCGGGAAATATTGGTGATGATTATGTTAATTTGATTAAAGATACGACGCCACCGGGCATACCAGCTGGTTTGTCTTATACCCAAACAGGAGGAGTTGTCCAGCTGTCTTGGGGGGCCTTAACTGATCTGGATCTCATTGGATACAATATTTATCGAGCCTCTAGCCCTTACGAAAAAATAAATACATCTTTAATTATTGCTAATAACTACATAGATACCCCTGGTGTCGGAAGCTTTCAATATAAAGTTACCGCAGTTGATCAGGCAGGGAATGAATCAGACTACTCTAGCGAGATTTCAGTTGACCTTTCGCAGTTGCCGGCTCCGACAAATCTGGTTGCCACTGTTGGCAATAGAGAAGTGTTGTTGATATGGGATGCGGTTGTTGGTGTGGATTATTATAATGTTTACTATCAGAAATTTTCAGATCCGGTTTATTCCAACCCAATTGCAACAACTTTAACCTCAACAAAAATTACTCGACTTGAAAATGGGATAAAATATCGCTTTATTGTTAGAGCAGTTAGGATAGTTGGCACGGAAGCTATCGAAAGTGCGAATGCTTGGCTTGAGGCCACGCCGATTGCTCCCAAAGTTGTTTTAGCCGCTGCTCCGGTTGAAATTGTTGAAGAGCCGATACCCGTGACACCGGAAGTTCAGCCGACTCCGCCGACGGTTAAAGAGCCGACAGAAGAAGGCAAAATTTTAGGCGAGGAAACGCCGACTGAAACCGAAACCGAGAAAATCAACTGGACGCCCTGGATTATTCTCTTTATCTTGATAATTCTTGCCGGCGCCGCCACCGGCGGTTATTTCTACTGGTTCGGTCGCGAAGAGGAGGAGATAATTTCAAAGGAAGTTGTCGAAAAAAGCAAGGAACCGACAAAAAGAGGCAGAAAAAGTACAAAAACTTCGGTCAAAAGAAACAAACGCTGGTAATCAACGACACGGAGGGACACGGCATACAAACCACACGAGTAATCGGGATTATAGAACGACACGGAGGGACACGGCATAATACAACACGGAAAAACGAAAATCCTCCTTAAACTGGGGATTTTCGTTTTAAAAATTCTTGTTTTTCTCCGTGCAGTTTTCCCGTGTGCCTCCGTGTGGTTATTGTGGTATAATTTAATTAATGGTGCAGGATAATTTTTTCAAGCGAATCAAAGAAAATTTGCCAGAAAGCTTTTGGCGTTTTTTGATAATGGGTTTTATTATCTACTCTTTTATTATTGTCGGTAAGATAATTTATGATAACTACCAGCAAAACAAAATGATTGATCAGCAGAAGCAAGAAATTGCTGATCTAAAAAATGAGATTGAGGAGTTGCAGTCGCGGATTGCCTATTACAAAACTGATACATTCAGGGAAAAAGTTGCTAGAGGAAAGTTGCGCTACGCTTTGCCGGGGGAGAGTGTTGTTGCTGTGCCTTATGACCCGATCGAGGAAAATAAATCCCAAGCTGATATTTCGCCGGCAATCCTTTCCCGCCCAAATTACATATACTGGAGAATATACTTTTTTGGCGAATAGGGTATTGACAACTTTTTATCTAGTTGTGCTACAATCGTATTGTTGGAATATACTTTGTGTCAAATAATATATGTTATATATCAACAGCAGAAAAATGTCAGCGGTTAGGAAGTGATTTTGTCATTTCCCTCACCGCCGATTTTTATTTTTGGCTTGGTCGATAGCCGAAAAATCTGCAAAAAATAATAAATTGTCATGCTGAACTTGTTTCAGCATCTCAAATTAAACAAAAGAGATCCCGAAATAAATTCGGGATGACAGAGAAATAATTTAAGGAGAAATTATGTTAAGAATTGCAAAAAGTTTATTGACGATTGCTGCCGTCGCGGCAATCGCCACCGGCGCAACCGGAGCATATTTCAGTGATGCCGAAACATCCAACGGTAATTCATTTATTTCAGGCACTTTGGATTTGAACCTGGACGGCGGAAATACAAACGTAGTTAAGTTTAATGTTTCCAACATGAAGCCGGGGAACGATTTAATCGGTACCTGGGAGATCAAAAATGTCGGAACCATTCCTGGTTATGTTGATTTGAAGAATATCGCGATCGTCAATGCCGGTGGGGTCTTTACCGATGCTGAAAATGATGCTGGCGATGCTGCCAATGCAGGCAATCTTGGCAGCCTGTTGAGTTTGACGCTGTTTGTTGATAATAATGGTAACGGTTCGCCCGACGTAGGAGATATCGCAATTTACACTGGCACACCCGATGGTATTGCCTCCGCTTACAACCAGAACATTTTATTAGCAGCAGACGCGACCAGCCATATCACAGCTCTGGTTGACTGGTCGGCTCATGCGGGAACACTGGATAATACCGGACAAGGTGACACAATGAATCTCAATATGACTTTCGAACTCGGCCAAACAATGTAATTCTTCAGTTTCTCAAGTCCAGCCCAATTTTTTGGGCTGGAAAAGAGGTATTGAATAGATGAAAAAATCGTTGAAAAAAATCTGGGTTATTTTCATTAATGTCATTCTTGGAGCGCTAATCCTGATTGGCTTATTTTTGCTAGTATCTTTCCTACCGCTTAAAAATAATTACAAAATTTTAGCGGTAACTTCCAGATCAATGGAGCCCAAAATTCGTGTTGGCAGCATTGTTGTTTCTCAACCGATGAATAACTATAGAGTGGGCGATATTATCACTTTCAATTCCGGCGCAACAAAAAAAGATAATACAACTCATAGAATTGTTAAAGTGAACAACAAAAATGGAGCGATCTCTTATACCACCAAAGGTGATGCCAACAAAAGCGCCGATTCTGTTCAAGCCCAGTTGTCGAAAGTTGTCGGCAAAGAGATTTTTACCATTCCACTTTTGGGCTATCTGCTGGTTTATATTAAAACTTTACCTGGGTTAATTCTACTTATCGTTATTCCTGGCACAATTATCATTTATGAAGAGGCAAAAAAAATCGGTAGGGAAATGCGGGCGATAAAAAGTAAAAAGAAATTAACTAAATCTCCTAAAAAGGAGAAAAAATGATTAAATTTTTTCACAGAGGATTTTTGATCGCGGCGATGTTTTTTGTCGGCATCACTTACACCGGCGCCTACTTTTCCGATAGCGTTTCAAGCTCTGGAAATACTTTTACCGCCGGGACTTGGGCAACACCACCAGTGCCAGAAGCTGAAAGTGTAATTATCTCAGAATTTATGGCTGATCCAGCAGCGGTTTTAGATACTAAAGGTGAGTGGTTTGAAATTTACAATCCGACTTCAAATTCTATCAATCTAAATGGTTGGAGATATTGTGATGATGATTGTAGTGAGTCGAAAATAATTAATACTAATCTGGTAATCCCTTCTAAAGGATATTTAGTTTTCGCCAAAAATACTGATGTGTCAACAAATGGAGGAGTCAATGTTGACTTCCAAATTGGTAATCTGAGCTTGGCTAATAATACAGATGACTCTATAATCTTTTATAAACCCGATGGATCGGGCGGTTTTGTCTTAGTAGATAGAATTGATTATTCAAAAAGCGCTGGATGGCCGATCAGCCCTGGTAATTCGGCAATGTTAAATGATCTTACTGCGGATAACTCGATTATGTCCAATTGGTCGCTATCCGCCTCGACCTATGGCTTAGGCGATTACGGAACACCGGGAGGGCCAAATGCTTAAAAATATTATCAGGCGAAAAATTGGGCTGGTAATTGCGCTGGTATCAATCACAATCGGTTTTACCGGTTTGGTATATTCTAGCTACAAAACCTATGCGGCGAATTTGAATGCCGGGCCGCTGACAATTTCCTATGCCGGAGATCAGCTGTTCAACGAAAGTAATATCAAACCCGGCGATGTGATCGTTAAGGATTTGTCAGTTAAAAATAACGGTACTTTACCCCATTCATTTTCAATGTCGGCAAGTAATGTAACTGGTAATCTAGCGTCGGTGCTACAAATTGAGCCACGCGAAAACGGCTTGGTATTCTGGAATGAAACGTTGGCCAATTTAGCATCACTTCCGAATGGTTCTAAAGTTGTGATTGGGTCGATTGACCCGGGTGCAACTAGGAATTTACAGATTGCGGCGATTTTTCCTGGGAGCGCCGGTAATGATTATCAGGATAAATCGGTAGTAAATTTTTCCTTTTCTTTTGGCAATGAGTCAACCGATACGCCGGAGGGCAATCCGTCACCGCCACCGGGAATTACTTTCGGCCAACGCGTATTGTCGGCAATTACTTATAATCCACCAGCAGCCGGAACAACCGGGGATCAGGGAGTTACGGGTCAGCCGGGCACAACCGGAGGCGAAACAGTTGCTGGCGCGGAGAGCGGCGCAAGAGGTGCGACAACCGAGGCTAAAAGTCTCTGCTTCTGGTGGTTGGTGATTTTGATCATTTTGATTATTGCCTTGGTTTTGTATCATCGCTACATCAAAGAAGAGAAGCCAGCATTCTGGTGGATTTGGCCGATCGTAATGGCCACACTTCTTTTCTTTATTCACTACTACTTTGATCGTAATTATCAAAAAACTATCTTCTGCCAATATTTCTGGGCAGTAGAAGCAGTTGTGCTGGTTGTTTATTTTGGCATCGAAATCTATTTTACTAAAAAAACGAGAAGCTAATTATAACTAATGGTGTTGTTGCGTAATTCGCTACAATTTGTCATTGCGAGCGCGAGCGAAGCAATCTTTATAATAGATTGCCGCGGCCGGAGTTTATCCCGATGTACATCGGGAGCCTCGCAATGACGAATTAGGCAACATTGGTAGCTAATAGTTAAAAAAGTGCGCTAAACAAACTAACGAATAAATCGCAAATATGTAATTAATGATTTTGTATTACCGATTTTGACCGATCGGTCAAAATCGGTAATACAAAATCATTGACAGTTGTTTTTTGCTTTGTTTTATAGTTTTATCATAAGAGATCTCACTTTATCTCGCTTTATGCCTCATTTTTTTGTTGACTAAAAGTGTTCTTTTGTGCTATATTAAATTGTGCTTAACGCGCGGTGGAGCAGTCTGGTACCTGCCTGCCGGCAGGCAGGGCTCGCACCTCATAGTTATGATAAGATGGCTTATATAATCTATGTCTTGAAAAGTGAGAGGAATGGCAATCTTTATATAGGCTTCACAAGTGACCTTCAAAGAAGAGTGAATGAACATAACCTGGGTCAAAATAAATCGACAAAAGCTTTTAGGCCTTATAAAATAGTTTATACTAAGATAGCTTACTCTAGAAAAGAAGCGAGAATAATCGAGAAAAAACTTAAATCCGGTTACCTCAGAGACCAACTAAAAAAGTTAAAATAATAAACATAGCGGGGTGGAGCAGTCTGGTAGCTCGCGAGGCCCATAACCTCGAGGTCGTTGGTTCAAATCCAACCCCCGCGACCAAGGCAGGGTAGCTCAGTTGGTTAGAGCGTGGGACTCATAAGCCCGAGGTCGAGAGTTCGATTCTCTCCCCTGCTACCATTTAGTCAAAAAGTGAAAAATTAAGTGGGCTTTTAGGCCCATCTTTAATATAAAATGGCGAAGATTTCACAGAAAAATTTATATTCACGATTTAAAAAGTTCGCCCTTGAAAATAAGCTACTCGGAAAGGGGGATAAGGTAGTAGTTGCTTGTTCTGGCGGCCCTGATTCGGTGTGTCTAATTCACTTGCTTCACAGCCTAGCAGGAGAATTGCAGCTAAAATTAATTGTTGCTCACTTCAATCACAAACTCCGGGGTAGGGAAGCTGATGCTGATGAGATGTTTGTTAGTAATCTAGCGAAGAATCTTGGTCTTAAATTCGTCTCATCTTCGCCAAGTAAAGGTGAACAGATTAAAAACGAAGAAGAGGCGAGAATTTTGCGTTATAAATTCTTAGAAAAGGCCAGAGAGCAGAGGAGAGCTGACTGGATCGCTACAGCTCACAATAAAAACGATGTCGCGGAAACAGTGCTTTTGAATCTCACTCGAGGGACAGGAATCAGGGGGCTAGGGGGGATTCCGATCAGACGCGATAGAGTTAACCGTCCCCTGCTGTTTGCCGAAAAATCGGAAATCAGAGGCTACCTTAAAGAAAACCACTTATCATTTAGGTTTGATAAAAGTAATCAATCTCTGGACCATTCTCGCAACATTATGCGACATAAAATTATTCCGCTTTTGCAAAAGATTAATCCCGGTGCTCTCGATACCCTTGCAAGGACCGCCGAACTCTCCACCCTGGCAGCTGATTATATTTCCGAAAATGCCGAGATGAAGATTAAGGAGATTGGTGAAAGAAAATCCAACAAAATTTTTTTGGAACGAAAAAAATTCTCTACTCTCTCCCCTCTCTTGCAAAGCGAGATCGTGAGGATTATTGCCTCCGATGCCGACGCTGGCCGTGATTTATCCTACAAACAGATTCAAGAGATTATTGATTTGGTTAAGAAAAATATTGGCAAAAAAGAAAAAACTATTGCCGGCAGGTTGAAATTTGAGCTTAAGAGTGGTAAACTTATTGTGTCTAGAAATAAAATCAAAGGAAGATTATGAATCCAAGAGCTTCCTGGGGAAGCCGCTTAGCTTTATATATAATCCTTTTTATTCTGATTGCTATCTTTGCCTCGAATTATCTTTCGCCTAAGATTGCTAAGATCAAAGATGTTTCAATTTCTGATATTGTCAGAGACGTTAATGATGGCAAAGTTGATTCTGTTTCTGTTAAAGATAATCAGGTGACCGCTAATCTTAAAGACGGAAGCAAAGAATTGGCCTATAAAGAAACGACGGCTGAACTTAAAGATTATGACATCACGGCTAATAAGGTCGCCATCCAGGTTGATAATACTGCCAATTCGGTTGCCTGGTGGTCGATCCTTTCGGCGTTACTGCCCGTTCTTCTAATTGGCGGTTTCATCTGGTTTATGTTCCGTTCAGCCCAAGGTTCAAATATGAAGGCGATGAATTTTGGTAAATCACGGGCTAAAATAGTCGGGACGACCAAAGTTAGCTTTGAGGATGTTGCCGGACTTGTTGAGCCAAAACAAGAGCTCTATGAAGTCGTTGAATTTTTGCGCCAACCGGCAAAGTTTAAAAAGTTAGGAGCAGAGATACCTCATGGTGTTCTTCTTGTCGGCCCTCCGGGTGCTGGGAAGACGCTTTTAGCCAAGGCAGTTGCTGGTGAGGCTAGTGTCCCCTTCTTCTCAATCTCGGCCTCAGAATTTGTTGAGATGTTTGTCGGTGTTGGCGCTTCCCGGGTTCGGGATTTATTCGTTAAGGCTAAGCGTAATGCTCCTTCAATTGTCTTTATTGATGAGCTGGATGCTATTGGTCGCCAACGGGGCGCTGGTCTTGGTGGCAGCCATGATGAACGTGAACAAACTTTGAACCAGATATTAGTTGAGATGGATGGTTTTGACACTGATTCGAATGTTATCGTAATGGCGGCAACTAACCGACCGGATATTCTTGATGCCGCGCTATTGCGCCCAGGCCGCTTTGATCGCCAAATTGCCATTGATCTTCCGGATAAAAACGAGCGGGAAGAGATTTTGAAAGTCCATGCCAAGAACAAGCCTCTTGCCGGAGATGCCGATCTCTCCAAGATTGCCAGACAAACTGCCGGATTTTCTGGCGCTGATATTAAAAATCTGACTAATGAGGCGGCAATTTTGGCTGCTAGAGAAAATAAAAAAGAAGTTTCGCAGGAAAATCTCGAGAACGCGATCGAGAAGGTAATGATGGGGCCGGAGCGTCGTTCGAGAGTTTTGTCTGAAGAAGAGAAAAAGATTACTGCGGTTCATGAATCAGGCCATGCGATTGTTTCTCACCTCCTCCCCAATTCAGACCCAGTGCATAAAATTTCAGTAGTTTCGCGGGGCATGGCTTTAGGCTATACCTGGAATTTGCCGAAGGAGGACCGAAGGCTGATGTCCAAAGCTAAATTTGAAGATGACCTGGCGGCAATGTTAGCTGGTCGAGCAGCAGAGGAAATTGTTTTTAACGAGGTGACTACTGGTGCTCAAAACGATCTCTCACGGGCGACCAAGCTGGCCCGAAAAATGGTAACCGAATACGGGATGAGTTCAACGCTTGGCCCTCAGACTTATGGAGATAAAGAGGAATTAATCTTTTTAGGGCGAGCAATTTCCGAATCGAAAAATTACAGCGATAAGATAGCGGCTAAAATCGACGAGGAAGTTTCATCCCTCATTGGTCATGCTTATAAATTGGCTAAAGACACAATTATCGCCAATCGAAAAATCCTTGATAAGCTCTCCGAAGATCTGCTTAAGAAAGAGATCGTTGCTGAGGAGGAATTTCTCACCTACTTTCCAAAGTCTACCAGAGCCAAAACCAAGGAAAAAGAAAAATAAATGAGGTAGTATATATAAACTATCACTGATTCTTATAAAGTTACAAGAAACAAGTTACAAGATACAAGAAACAAGAAACAAGATACAAACAAATTCCAATATTCAAATTCGAAATTCCAAATATTTGGATCTTCTAATTTGGTTATCCGCCTCGGCGAGCCGTAGGCGAGACGGGTTGTTTCTTATTTGTATCTTGCTATCTTGTATCTTGGAATTTTCCATCGGTGCCTATCTGCCTGCTCTTCGTAGCTTCAGCGAAGAATGGGTGGCAATAGATCCCTGCCTGACGGCAGGCAGGTGTGGTAGTTTTTACTTCTTATAAAAAAACCAACAATCGCTCGCTGGTTTTATTATATCTTAAATTTTGTTATTCTTTTGCTTTTGCCGCTTTTTCGGCTTTAGCGGTTTTATATTTTTCTGCCGCTTTGACACGGGCTTTGAAACGATCAATTCGGCCGGCGGTGTCAACTAGTTTTTCTTTACCGGTAAAAAATGGATGGCAGGCGGAACAGATTTCAACATGAATTTCTGGAACAGTTGAGCCGACTTCAAAAGTATTCCCGCACGAGCAGGTTACCTTGGCTGTATAATATTGTGGATGAATATCTTTTTTCATGATTTATCCCTCGAAGCTTTAGCGAGGTGGGACAGCAATATGTTATCAAAATATTGATATTTTTGCAAGACTGTGATAATCTTTTATTGCATTAGCTAGTATTATAATCCACACACTCCTCTCAAAATCCTTGTCCGCCATAGGCGGGTAATGTGGAGTGGCGGCCCTTCGATAAAACTCAGGGAGAAAGGATAATAGATGGCAGAACTTCCATCGCTGCGGGAAATGTTAGCAGCCGGAGTCCATTTTGGCCACAAGCGGGCCCGCTGGAATCCAAAAATGGCGCCATATATTTTTGCCAGCAAAAATGGCGTTTCTATTATTGATTTGGAGAAAACTCAGAAGATGTTAGGGCAGGCGCTCGAAGCAATTGCGAACGAAATCAAAGAGGGTAAAATTGTAGTTTTTGTCACTAGTAAACGTCAGGCAAGAGATGTTGTCAAAGCCGCCGCCGAGAGTTGCGAAATGCCCTATGTGGTTGAAAAATGGCATGGTGGCACATTGACTAATTTTGATGTTGTGGCAAAAAATTTCAAAACCCTGAAGACTTTGAAAGAACAAATGGCTGCTCCAGAATTTACAAAACTTCCTAATATTGAACAGAATCAAATAAGAGAGAAAGCCCAGAAGTTAGAGAGAATTTTTGGTGGACTCTCGAAGCTGACAAAAAAACCAAATATTCTTTTCTTAATTGGTGCCTATGACGAAAAAATCGCTCTCTCTGAAGCAAAAAAAGAAGGTATAAAAGTTGTGGCTTTGGTTGATACCAATATGAGTCCGGAAGAAATTGATTGGCCGATTCCGGCTAATGACGACGCGACAAAAGCGATAAAATTGATGGCAGAGGCAGTGGCGGGAGTTATTAAGGATAATTTACTGAAGAAAGAAATTAAGTAACTTAAGATGCTTAAGAAAATTGCCCCACTTCGCTAAAGCTACGCGGGGCGCAACAAACTATTATATATTATTAATGTGTTGCGGAGGTATCTATGAACGTAATGGCAAAAGATATCGCGGCCTTGAGAGAAAAAACCGGCTTGCCAATGATGGATTGCAAGTCAGCATTGCTAGAAGCTGGCGGCGATGAAGAAAAAGCCATAGAGATTTTACGCAATAAGGGCTTGTCAAGATCGGAGAAAAGAGCTGGCCGAGCAACCTCAAATGGTGTTATTGATTCCTATATCCATAATGGAAGAATTGGTGTTCTAGTTAAGGTTCTTTGTGAGACTGATTTTGTTGCCCGCAATGAAGATTTTAAGAATTTTGCCCATGAAATTTCCTTGCAAGTTGCCGCCTCGGCTCCAAAATATTTGAGCCGCGAACAGGTGCCGACGCAGGAAATTGCTGAGGAAAAAGAGATTTATGCGCAGGAGGCAAAATCCTCTGGTAAGCCAGAAGATGTTATAAAAAAAATTGTCGAAGGAAAACTCGATACTCATTACTCCCAAGTTTGTCTTTTGGATCAGCCGTATTTTCGTAATCCGAAAAAGACTATTACTGATATTTTGAATGAAATCATCGCTAAAACTGGTGAAAAAGTAGTAATTTCTCGATTTGCTCGAATGGAACTCTCCTGTTAGAATTAATCTATAAGGAGCAATGATGATAAAAGAAATCATCAAGAAGATTGAACCAAGAATGGATGCTGCAATCAGGAATCTGGGCGAAGAGCTGAAAAATATCCGCACTGGCCGAGCGAACTCTTCCCTGGTTGAGGATGTTCCAGTTACCTACTATGGCACAAACACTCCTTTAAAACAATTAGCCTCTATCAATATTCCTGAACCGACAATGTTCGTTGTCACACCCTGGGACAAGCAATCTTTAGGAGATATCGAGATTGCCCTAAGAAATGCCGAGACTGGTCTTTCGATTGTTAATGATGGTCATGCGATTCGCATTACCTTGCCACCCCTAACTGGTGAAAGGCGTGAAGAATTGTCAAAATTAGTTCATAGACTAGGTGAAAATGCTCGGGTAGCAATAAGAAATATTCGTGGTGAAGCTTGGGATGAAATTCAAAAAGCCTATAAAAATAAAGAAATTTCAGAGGATGAAAAATATCGAGGCGAGAAGGAACTTAATGATTTAATCCTTGGGAAAAATCGACAGATCGAAGAAAAAGCCTCAGCAAAAACTACTGAACTGGGTAAAATATAATATCTTTGAATTCCGAAATGCCTGCATTCGTATATTGCTTTTGTTTTAAGCCACCCGAGCCAACCCGCCTTGCGTTGTCGTCAGTTGAATCTTTACAAATGTCATCGTTCGAAGAAAATCAGAGTGAAAAAACCAGAGTTATAGTTCGGCGCCGGCTTACATAAAAGCAATATACTCATCACATTTCATAATTCAAAGTAATATTTAAAAATTTTCAATATCATGTTGCTAACTACTATACTATTTATATTTATTTTAGGCTTACTTGTCTTTGTCCATGAGATCGGCCATTTTGCGGCGGCAAAAATCGGTGGCATTAAAGTCGAAGAATTTGCTTTCGGCTTTCCACCAAGAATTTGGTCGCACAAACGCGGCGAGACTCGTTATGCCATCAACGCTATCCCAATCGGCGGCTATGTCAAGATGCTGGGCGAAACTGGTGAGAGCGGCAGCCCAAGATCTTTCTCAAAAAAGAAGCCGCTAACTCGCGCTCTTGTTTCTGTCGCTGGCGTCATCATGAATGTTATTCTTGCATGGCTGATTTTAACGCTAGGCTTCGCCATCGGCATGTCACCTCTAGTTTCAGCACCAAGTTCAATCCCGGGTAAAATAATTTCAACTTCAGTCATTGTTGCCGGAGTTGAGGCGGATTCCGCGGCTTCTAAAGTTGGACTTGCACAAGGCGATGAACTACTCCGAGGTCATGGGGTTGGTGAGGCCGACGTGACGTTTACTACTGCTACCAGTTTAGTTGATTTTACTAAATCTCATGCTGGCAAAGAAGTTGAAATAGTTTACAAGCGCGATGGTCAAGAATCTCTAGCCTCAGCAGCTCTGCCAGAAAATTCAGAGACACCACTTGGAGTTGCTGTCGTTGAGAATTCTTTGGTTACAACGCCTTGGTACCTGGCGCCAATTGTTGCTTTTCGCGAAATCGTTCGCATCATCCAGATTAATTTTGTCTTTCTCGGCAACTTTTTCAAACAACTATTTTCCACCGGTGTAGTTTCTAAAGAGGTGGGTGGACCAGTCGCAATTTACGTTTTTACTGGCATGGCGGCTCGTGCCGGCGCGATGGTAATGATGCAATTTATTGCCATTCTCTCAGTCAGTTTAGCGCTTATCAATATTTTGCCATTCCCAGCGCTAGACGGCGGGCGCTTGCTTTTTATTATTTTGGAAAAAATCTTTCGTCGCAAAGTCGTTAAAGAGAATGTTGAAAATATCATCCATACCGTCGGTTTCGTCTTGATTTTGCTTTTCGCGGTATTGGTGACTTATAAAGATATTGTTAATTTTATCATTAAAAGATAATTATTGCGAAATCCCCTCGCTCGCTCTTGCCAAATTTCTAGGCGCTTTTTTCTCGCTTCCGCCTTTGGCGAAGCGGAAAGCGCTTGTTACCGTCGAAATTTGACAAGAGCTCGCAATTTCATAATTCGAAGGAAATAAACTATGAAAGCCTCAAAATTTTTTCTAAAAACTTTAAAAGAATTGCCTCACGATGCTGATTCAATCAACGCTAGTTTTTTGGCCCGCGGCGGCTATGTGCAAAAAAATATGGCTGGAGTTTATGCCCTTTTGCCACTAGGTTTCCGAGTTTATAAAAAGATCGAAGAAATTATCCGCCGAGAAATGAATGCAGTTAATGGCCAAGAAGTGATGATGAATATTCTTCAACCGCGCGAACTTTGGGACGAAACTGGCCGCTGGCAAAAAATTAGTGATGTTATGTATCGAATTAAGGATCAGGAAATTGGATTGGCGCCAACTCACGAAGAGCAAGTAACTGACATTGTTAGACGAAAAGTTAAATCATACAAAGATTTGCCGCTCTCACTCTATCAAATTCAAGTTAAATTTCGCAACGAACCACGGGCGCGCTCAGGACTTTTACGCGGCCGGGAATTCCCGATGAAAGACATGTACAGCTTTCACGCGTCGGAGAAAGATTTTGAAAATTACTATCAAAGTGTCACCGAGGCCTATAAAAAAATCTTTGACCAGATGGGCTTGGAAACCAAACTAGTCGCAGCATCTGGCGGCGTGTTTTCAGAGCATTCCCATGAATTTCAAGTTCTCTGCCCAACCGGCGAAGACAGAATTTTCCACTGCAATAAATGTGACTGGGCGGAAAACAAAGAAATCGCCAAAGTTAAAGATGGGGATAAATGCCCGAAATGTGATGGCTGGGTTGTCGAAGCGAAATCAATCGAAGCTGCCAATATCTTCCCGCTCGGCGATAAATTTTCCAAAGCAATGGGTGCAACTTTTATAGACAAAGACGGCAAAGAGAAAAATATGATAATGGGCTGTTATGGCATTGGACTCACGCGAGCAATGGCGACAATTGTCGAGGTCTATTTTGACCAACAAAACAATAAAATGGTCTGGCCAAAATCAGTAGCGCCATTCGATGTTGAAATCATTTCTTTGAATAAAAATGACGAAGCGGAAAAATTGTATCAGTCATTGCGATCCGCCAGCCGGCGGAGAAGCAATCTGAATTCCGATGATAAGGTCTTGTTTGATGACCGCGATATGACTGCCGGCGAAAAGTTCGCTGAAGCCGATTTAATCGGAGCACCAAAACGAATTATCATTTCTGAAAAATCTCTAAATGCAGGTGGTGTGGAAATTATTGACGGTCCAAAAGCCGAGATCGTTCCAATTCTTAAAGTTTTAGAAAAAATAAGTTAGAATTGTATTGTCATTGCGAGGAGGAACGACGAAGCAATCTTTATGATAGATTGCCGCGCCTCTCATTTCACTCGATGGCTCGCAATGACAAACCATATTGAATAAATTTTGTTCTCTGGATATAATAAGCGCGGCTTCATACTGAAGCCGCGCGGGCAGGATGATCTGGAATTTGGTGAAAAGAGTCAAGAAGCTCCCTAGCGTATTCGTCGCGACTTTTTCGCAGCTTCTCGGGCTTCATCCATGGCCGAAGATTCGGTAAAGGAGTGTTTCGCAAGTTCTGTTCTGTGATATACAGGCCGATGTCAGTCAGAAGCGGACAGATGAAAACATCTTTACCGCCATTTTCCGCCGCCATCGCCGTCTTACTTACACAGTTGTCAAGGTGAAACCCGCCAAGGTAGAATACATCACCGAACATTTGCGAGACATACAAGGCAAAATCCGGAGGTGTGAAAGGTTCGATCCATTCCTCTGAATCTGTGCAAATTCCGGTATCGATAACTTCGAAGTCGCTAATGTCTCCGAACCACGGTGACATTTCTGCTATCTGGCCGTCTGGATTTTTGTTTGCGACTAGATAGAGATGATCAGAAATCCTTCGAAGTGATTCGACCAGTTCGATCACCGCTTGCGTGTGGATTCCAACCATTCGCCGCTTGGTGCTAAGCTTTGGATAAGACACTGAGCTATCTAGGGCATCAGTCACGACTTTATGTGGGAAAAGCAGTACTAAGGTTTTGCTCACTCTTATCACCTCGGATGTAATGATAACACAAAATTTAATTTTGTAAATATGTTGACGCCAAAAGATAAAACAAACATTTTGCCAACAACTCCCGGGATTTATCAGTTTTATGATAGGACCGGCAAGATTTTGTATATTGGTAAAGCGAAAAATTTACGTTCTCGGGTGAAATCATATTTTTTGCGAGCGGAGGAGTTAACAGAAAGTCGGTCAACGGCGATTTATCAGATGGTGCAAAAAATTAAAAGAATCAAAACTACCTCAACTGATTCGGAGCTAGAGGCGGTTTTGCTAGAAGCGGAGCTAATTAAAAAAGTTCAGCCAAAATATAATATCCGACAAAAGGACGACAAAAGTTTTTATGTCATTGAAATAAGTCGTGATGAAATTCCGAAAATTGAACTTCGGCGAGTCAAAAATGTTGATTTAAAAAATAAACAATATAGCTATTTCGGTCCATATCAATCCGGGGAAATTTTAAAACGGGCGCTTAGAATTTTGCGCAAAATTTTTCCTTACGCTAATTGCTCAAAAACAAAATTTCAGCGCCAGCAAAAAATTTGCAAGACCTGTTTGTACGCTGATATAAATTTATGTCCGGCGCCATGCGAAAAATCATCAGTGCCAGATTGTAAAAAGCAAGTTGGTTACTTGAAAGATTTTCTTTCCGGCAAAAAGAAAAAAATAATTCGCGAATTGTCAGCTGAGATGAAAGTATTAAGTCGTAATAGAAAGTATGAAGAAGCGGCTGTCATCCGCGATAAATTATCAGCCATAGAACATCTAAATCGTTATTCTGTTGGCATAAAAGACAGCTTTCTTGATTTTCAGAATTTGGCAATTTTTCCTCGAATTGAGGCTTACGATATTTCTAACATTGGCGGCGAATTTGCCGTCGGAGCAATGACAGTTACAACGCTTGGCAGAATTGACAAAAGCGAGTACAGAAAATTTAAAATTAGGAGTGTCATGGGAGCAAATGATCTGGCGATGACGGCGCAGATATTAGAACGTCGTTTCAAAAATAGCTGGCCAGAGCCGAACTTGATTGTCATTGACGGTGGGATAGGACAGTTAAATATCGCGAGGCATGTAATCAAAGATATAAAGTTAGATATTCCGATTGTCGCGATTGCTAAAGGTAAGAGTCGGAAAAAGGATGAATTTCGTTTTTCTACTGGTGAGGTAGCAAAAATATTTCAAAAAAAGCCAGAGCTTAGAAATCTACTAATCCAAGCCCGTAATGAAGCACATCGTTTTTCAAGAAGTTATTATCGAGGCCTACATCGTAAGGCGACAATCAATGAACCTAAAACAACTGCTTAAAAAATGGTGGCTGTCGTTGAAATATGATCCGACTGATCCAAGATATGGTCGAGGTGAAATTAAAATTGTTGCCATTGGTGGCGGAACCGGCATTTCCAATCTTCTTCGTGGTTTGAAAAAATATTCTCGTGATCTTACTGCTATTGTAGCGGTATCAGACGCTGGTAAAAGCTCTGGGGTCATTCGTAAAGTTTTTAAGACCTTACCACCTGGTGATATACGCAAATGTTTAGCAGCACTTTCCGACGATTATCAATTGTTATCTGAAGTTTTTGAATACCGTTTCCCTAAGGGCAGTGACTTTCTCTCTGGCCATCCGCTGGGCAATATCTGGCTAGCGGCACTAATTCAAAAATATAATTCATTCGAAAAAGCCCTTGTTGTATCACATGAAATTTTAAATGTTGCTGGCAAAGTTTATCCATCAACGATGGCAATTGTTCAGTTATCTGCGATTTTTGAGGACGGGAAAAGAGTTACGGGAGAGGATAAAATTCCATTGGTTGGCAGAAAGATTAAAAGAGTTTTTTTTAATAAATTGGGTATTCGGGCTTACAAAAAATCCATAGAGGTGATAAAAAATGCTGATTTAATAGTCATTGGGCCTGGTAGTCTGTATACTTCGATTATCCCCAACTTACTATTGCCTGAAATTTCCAAAGCAGTAAGAAATAACCACTCTGCAGTTAGGATCTTCGTCGCTAATTGTTCAACTGAGCGTGGAGAGACAGAAGAAATGGATATCCCTGATCATATTCGAGCGATTGAAATTCATGCCGGCAAGAAACTTTTTGACTATGTTTTAGTTAACAATAAAATTTTACGGCGATCAAAAATGACTTCAAAATTGGGGGAAATTAACAATATAACTTCGCAACTTAACTGCTATAATAATTATGAGATTGTTCTTAGGGATTTGATTGATCGAAGGTTCCCGCTTTATCATGATCGTGATAAACTGGCAAAAGAAATCATTTTGCTTTATAATGATATTAAGCGGAAGTAAAAACTACCACACCTGCCTGCCGTCAGGCAGGGATCTATTGCCACCCATTCTTCGCTGAAGCTACGAAGGGCAGGCAGATAAGCACCGATGGAAAATTCCAAGATACAAGATAGCAAGATA
>Ga0210019_1001428_pt1 | contig 25643 bp, 27 predicted proteins | sample CryGeyCG2114_020_2_FD_183969 | JGI IMG/M metagenome (GOLD analysis project Ga0210019, IMG submission 183969) | Groundwater microbial communities from aquifer - Crystal Geyser CG11_big_fil_rev_8/21/14_0.20 (SPAdes) (version 2) | ecosystem: Environmental > Aquatic > Deep subsurface > Groundwater ...
CCATTGAATTTATTATTTCCTCAGCGTTCTTTCCTGTTTCTCTTCCATGGCGGTTATAGTATTTGTTTACCGTTGATTCTAAAACCTCCAGATCTTTTTTTTCTGGATACCTAAGTTTGCTATAATCCGCAATCATTACTGCTATATCATCAGAAGTAAGTCCAACTCCAATCCCAACTTGAGCCGCCTTATTAAGAATATCTTTTAAAATTCTACTTCCTCTTGAGTCTCCTTCGGTCCGTATTCCTGCTTGAAATATGTTTGCAGCTCCAACAACGCAATCACTAACCGCATCCCAATGAGGAGTCCAGGTTTCAGCATTTCCATCGTTATACCTCTTCACTAAGTCTCCAACTTCACCTGATCTTACTGCAATAGGCTCACCTTTTAGTGTGGAGGAAAGAACTTCTAATCCGAACCCATATTCCCATGCAATCGTTCTCCCATCCGATTTATTTTTTATTGAAATAAGATTTCCTATATCGGTATATCCTTCCTTCTCGGCGGTGTGTACAGCAAAAGTAAGTCCTCGTCCATATATATTTTCAAATCCTGACGCCTTTCCATAATCCCAATTAAAGTAACTTGGGATTGCCTCTCGTTCGTTTTCTGCCTTGTTACTGTCGGATATTGTCTCTTTCATTATAAAAAAACGATCTTGAGGAACGCCATTTCTCACAAGCGCCTCCATTAATTCTGTGTCTCTTTCTGAAATCTTTATGATTATATCGTCTGGTTTAAGACCTGCTTCTTTTACTAAATATTCCCAACCATCGGCTATAATATTTTCACTGGTACCAGGTGTAGTCACGCTCAGCATACGGAATGCAAGACAAAAGGGAAGAGGTGTGCCTTGAGCAACGTGTTTATCAAGATTTCCTGTATAGAGGTTCTGAGTTCGAAGGCAGTCTTGTTCAGAAGCTTCACCAGGGTACGGTAATTTTTCTTCAAGGATCTCTGTTTTTAAATGGCACAAATGATCAACAGTAAATTCGGGTTCTTGGAGTAAATTTCTATCTGGATTGATTATTGATCTTGTAGCTTTAAAACCGTATCCTCTTGATTCAAAATAGCTTTTAAAGCCTTTTCCAAGGTTCTTTAATTGAGTGGTATTTGACTCTGCGCTTTGGCTTATTTTATTAATTTCTACATGACTTAGTGCCATATTATTTATTTATTGCGGTAACTACTATATTAAACTCTGTTCCATCGCTTACTTGGCTAAATCCTTCTGAACTAAGTTGTTTATGAAATTCAACATGAGTAAAACCCATACGAGTAAGTATATTTAATATTTCATCTTGCTTGTAAGGCTTCACACTCAGTAGACCTTCCTCAGATGTAACTATTTGTGCAGTTTTTAATTCATCATCAGCCACTTTATCCTTATAAATAACCCTTCTCTCTGATTCCGACTCTACAACGGTAAATCTATATTGTTCCAACTCCATAAGTTGTTTTTCATTAAGAGTTCCAGCAAAGTTCGTTGGTTTTGCAATGCGATATGCAACTGAGCGGGCGTTTATTCTACCCTTATTAAGGTCTCGTTTCTCGGTATAGAGAATTGTTTCATTTCTATCGTTGATATAATAATCTGCATCTCCAGGCATCCAAACTGGTTTTACACCATTTAAGTTTGTAACATTCCACATAAATACCCCTCCAGGCTTTAATGTTTGCTTAATCTGTTCGAGCGTTGATAGGTCTTCTTCTCTCTCACCAGAAGCAAGAACAGAGGTGTAGAATATTAAAGCGGCGTCGAGACTTCCTGGTTGAATTACCTTTTCAAGCTGAAATCCATCAGCTATTATAGGTTTGACACTGGTAATACCCGCTCTATATAATTTGTTTTCGAGAGCCTTAATGCTTTTCGGATCAAAATCAAGAGCTGTTACTTCAAATCCTTCTTTAGCGAGTGCAATTGAATGTTTACCTTTTCCAGCACCAATATCTCCAACCTTTACGGCATCTCTGTCTTTCAACAGTTGTATAATTCCAGATGCATTATTACTTGCTATAGCCTCTTCTTCGTCAAGTGTTGGATAAAAATAGTATCGTTCGTGGAATCCACTTAAATAGAATGCCTCTCGATCAATTTGTCTCAATAACTGCATGGTTATCTCCGTAGGAACATTGTGTCTATTTTTTATATATTCTTGGAACTGTTGTATCATTTCAATACTTGAGAATCTTGGTCTCAAGGCATCTTTCTGCTTTCCTTCTTTTACCAGCCATCTGAGTCGCATATCTGTAATGTTTGTTTTTACCCTATCTACATTTGCCATAAAATCTGAGACTTCTTTTCCTACCGTTGAAGCGTGATCGCTTAGATTTTCCGTTATGAAGGATGGATCTATATTTAGTAAATATGCTTGAAGAATCGCATTTTTAATAAGTCGCTTAAGAAGCGGTCCTCTATGGGAAAGTTCTCTCTGAATGGGAATTATACCTTCGTCAAGTAATGTTTTAGCCGTAATGATGTGATCGGTAAGAGTTAAGATTCTTCTATCGGTTATATCGTCAATCCCCATTATTGTTTTTGCAGCAAGTACAGCAGCTTCTTTAACTTCCTTTCTTCCTGGAAGTTCAAAGGGTGTCTTTTCTTTCAAAAGAGAGGAGAGGCGTTCTAACCCAAATCCCATGTCAATAAATGGAGTAGAGAGCGGAGCTATCTCTTTTCCATCATTATAATCCTTAATGGTAATTATGTTTAAAAACTGACGATCTGCAAGTGCATCTGGATTTGAAAGCTGGGCATTGTCAGTAACATAACACACAGTAATACCTGTACCGGCGAGTCCCGGCACTCCATAATCCCAATCTACTAATATTTTATTGTTCTCTTCTTGAAAATGAATGTGAGATACCGGAACACCTGCATCTATTAGTCCTTGATGGTTGTTTATATCTCTTTTGTTTACTATGTAATGAAGTTTATCTGCATCTACCCCAATTTCCTTTGATAGAAATGTATTTACTTGCTTAGTGACATCCGACATGGATGCTGTTGAAGTAACTGCTCCTGCCATATCGAATGACGTCATCCATTGAGGATTTGCAATAAGTTGGTCATTATCAAGGCTATTAAGCCTAACTGCCTTTTGTACAACCGCCTCATGGATTTTATATGAAGGGTTATCTTTGTTTATCTCAATTTCAGGTATATAGGGAGCAAGCGTGCAGTTTACAAAAGCTAGTTGTCGAGAATCCTTTGTTGCAGTAATTGGATGACCTTCTGGGCGTGAGTTATAGCCTAGTTTTCCAAAGAACTGTGAAAACCTTCCACCAATTTCCCTTGGAGTCATTTTTTCAAAATTTGTTGCTGTTTCTGCCATACAGCCTTATAGTATAGCACATGAGGCTATATATATCAACTTATTATGTGAATATATAGCATATATTGTATGTATTACAACACTATAGATATCCAAAATTCAAATTTAAGCATATATATTGTTAATTAAACATTTATTGTATATTCCAACGACTTATAGTATACTATTACCTCTTATTTAATAATATGAGTAGAGAAAGATTACATGCATCAAGACGAATTCGTTGCGCAGCTCAGGGAGATGATTCCGATTCTTCACATAGGATTAATGTGCGTTCTTCCCCAATAGATGGGCATAAGCCAGAATTACCATTGCTCCTTATGGTGCTTTACTTCAAACCTCCCGGAGTGCAGGTCTGTCACGATGTTGCACGTGAGACAGCAGATTTCAAGAGTAGGTATGAGGCTATGATAAATATAATGAAGGATGATACAGGACAAGAGACTGATGAAAGATATAAAGATTATATTGCCAATATCGAATCAGCCACTCATTTTGTTGAAAGTCATGATTTCGGAAAACAAAAACGAAGGACTGCAGAGCCAACTAATGTTCATTTTGAACGTATATTCCTCCGAGGAGTAAAAGATAAACTTCCTGTAAGAAAGGAGGATGCTTCGATCGTATATACCTCACTTCTTGCTCGACTCCTACATGATTCAAAAGAAGATCTCACTGATTTTTCAATATATCTCTATGATGGGGCTGATGATATAAATGTAAAAACAAATACGTATGAAATTAACTATCGAAATCAAAAGGGTAGATTTTTTCTTCAACTCACTCCGGATGAAAAAGAGCTCCTAGACATGCAGATTGATGCACTTACTATCCCTAAAGAGTTTAAAGGTAAAACAAAAAATGGGAATGGAGCAAAAGAACAAATGAACCATTTATTAGGTGTCGCAGAAGATATTCGGTTTAGGTTTGGAAATTTGGCTGCACATCTTACACTCCGAATAAAAATTGACGATCGTCTCGATAATCTTATGACCTATTTTAAAAGTAATAGCGTTTTTACGGAAGATAGACTGTACAATAAGATCAACGAAGTGCTTGCCTTATTCCCAAATATTGAACAATCAGCATACGACTATTTTAAGGAATATATTGCCGACTTTCCTTTGAAAAATAAACAACAAGAACCAAATGGAGAATCGGCTGTTTTCTTTTGTCAAGAACTTATAGGAAGAAGGAGCTATACAAACCTATTAAAACATCATTTAGAAGAAGGGGTGGGGTTAAAACAAAAAGGTGAAATGCCGGATTTTCTTAAAGATTTTCATCTCCCCACTTTGCCTCAACCATCTTTTTCTTCGGCAATTGTATAATTACGTATGAATATTGCTCTTGCTCCCGTAGATGGCGTTACCGATGCGGCCTTTCGTCAAATTACTGATGAATTAGGTAAGCCCGATTTAATGTATACGGAATTTGTGACGGCAGAAGGGTTATTTCGGGGGAGAACAACACTCCTACACGCTTTAGATAAACATAAAACAAATACGCCAATTATTGCCCAGTTTTTTGGCCCACAGCCGCAGTATTATGAATATGTATTCTTTATAGCCGCTGAGCTTGGCTTTGCAGGAGTGGACGTCAATATGGGCTGTCCTGATACGAACATCATTAAAAAGGGTGGGGGGTCGGCACTTCTTTTGGACTTGCCAAGGGCGCGAGAAATTATTAAAGTTCTTTTAACGTCGCAAGAAGAATGGAAAAACGGCAAACGACTCGCCGATACTGATTTGCCTGAGCATATGAAACAAGCAGTGGAAAAATTAGCCTCAGTCAACTGGTCCAGTTGCCTAAGCACAAATTTACCAATTTCTGTAAAAACAAGAATTGGGTACCATGAATCTCAAGTAAATGAAATTATCCCGTTCCTCATTGAAGCTGGCGTAGATCGCATAGCTCTTCATGGGCGTACGTTTGATGCGAGGTACAGTGGGCACGCAGATTGGGAAGAAATCGCCAAAGCTAAGGAGTTGACGAAAGGGACATCAGTCCAGCTATGGGGAAGTGGTGATATTAAAAACATAAAACAGGCGAACGAATTTATAAAATTATATGGAGTTGATGGAATTCTTATTGCCCGTGCAGCCTTTGGAAATCCATGGATCTTTAATGAGTACACGCCCACATGGGAAGAAAGGAAAAATGCAATACTCTATCACGCCAAATTATTTCTTAACTACAGACCAGATCTGGATCTTCGCCCAATGAGAAAACATATTACGTGGTACTGCAAAGGCATTGAGGGGAGTGCAAAGCTGAGAGATAGGCTTATGAAGGTGATAACTATCAAAGATTTGTCCGTCATCCTGGGGAGTACGGCGACTCCAGGATCTACCTTATGATTCTGGATGCGCTCACCCTATTCGCTTACCAGAATGACAAGTACATACCAAATTTATGCTGTAGCAGAGGCAGTCACATTTTCCCGAATACTTTTCTTCAGTCCTTCAATAGAGTCCAGGTCATGAATAGAAACACCTATTACCGGTAATTCAAGTTTTTTTTCAAGTGATTTCACTAAGCTTATTCTTTTTTTGGGTTCCAATAAATCAATTTTAGTTAGCAAAATTATCTCTTTTTTTTCAACCAGCATGGGATTTGACTGTGCAAGCTCAGTTCGTATTACGGCGTATGTCTCTTCGGGTTTCTCATTTTCACAGTTGATGCAGTGATAGAGTACTTTTACTTTTTCAATATGCTTGAGGAATCTACTCCCTAGGCCCTTTCCTTTTGAGGCTCCTTCAATAAGGCCAGGTACATCGGCAATGACATACTGCTCAAAGGCTCCCAAATTAGGCTCAAGTGTTGTAAAAGGATACGGCGCAGTTGCTACCCGTGCATTCGTTATTTCATTAAGCAGGCTGCTTTTCCCTGCGTTCGGTAGCCCAATAAAGCCAGCATCTGCTATTAATTTGAGTATTATCTTGAAATGCGCGCTTTCTCCAGGCATGCCTGGGTCTGCATGTTTGGGTGTCTGGTTGGTGGCCGACTTGAACTTGTCGTTCCCTCGGCCTCCCTTTCCTCCTCTGCAGATGAAATAGTCCCTGTCAGGTTCTTTAATGACTATTTTCGTCTTAAGCATAGTATTAACAACTTCAGTATTAAGCGGAACGTTGATTATCGCATCGGCTCCGCGATGACCTGTTTTATTGAAGTTTTCTCCAATGCCCCCATCCTCTGCTATAAAAGCCTTTTTCTGACCTAAACTGTTCAAATTTTTTATCTCCTTTTTTCCACGAACTATCACGCTTCCTCCATTTCCACCGTCTCCCCCACACGGCCCACTCTTCATGGGAAAAAAAGCCACACGACCCGCGCCGCCTTTACCCGCTTTGACATTAATGTATACTTCGTCGATTAACATATAGATAGACAAAAATTCAAATTCTAAATTCAAATTCAATTAAAAATTAGTTTTTGAATTTTAATTTGTAGCTTTAATTTACTCGTTCCTAAAGAACGAGCACTCCTGTTCCCACCTCTGCCCAATTATACAGGATTACGGTCTCATTAAGGGGTATGTTTACACAGCCGTGGCTTCCTATGGCTGTATAGTCTTGGGCTCCATAAACGCTTCTCCAAGGAGCATCATGAAGTCCATATCCCAGATAAAAAGGCATCCAGTAATTAACTACATCATCATAATAAATTCCGGGAAAGGGGGAACTCATTTGATGCATCCGTTCCTTCAGATATATGGCAAATTCACCATAGACTGTTTCAAATCCATATTTTCCCGTTGTAATAGGAACAGCCGAAGCATACAGTGTTTTGCCATTTTCATAAGCATATAACCGTTGTAAACCAATATTGACAACGATAATTTTTCCTTCCTGTTTAGGCGCTGGAGGAACAAGTGTGAGTCGTTCTTCTTCGCGTTTTTTTTGAAGATATGCGTATTGTTCATCTTGAATAATCTGCTGCTTGGTTTGTGCTGCTTTTTGTACCAGTGTAAATACTCTCTCTCTACTCAGTGACTCAACAAAATCCACTCCATTCTCTTTGTACCCTGGCCCGAGCAATTTATCTGCAGAAGTAATGCAGAAATCTACCAATGTAAGGCCTGGAGTACTTTTTTTTTCGATAAAATATTCTCTTAACCCTTCACATTGATTTTTATAATCAATGATCTCCGTGTAAAGAGACTCTTTTCTTATAAGCTCTATGTCCTTCGTTACGTTATTGTCTTCGTTTGTCAGTGATTTAAGCGCAGCATCAAGGTCCTTTAATGATGAGTTTCTTTCAAACACTGTACCTGCAAGTACTTCAAAGATGTCAGAATATGTCTGTTTCTTTCTAGGTGAAAGATAGGTTGAATTTTTTACTCTGTCTCGAAGATAGGATAGTCTTGACTGAATAGCATCTTTTTTCTCCGCTATCTTTGTTGCGTATGCGCTTTGAAGTAATCTTAAAATATTATCATGCTTATTTTTGGTTTCAGTAATGGTAAATGGGAATGCAAACAATGATTCCTTGTGCGTTTTATTGATAAAATCTTCATACATTTGTGAGAAAACTTGTGTATCGAAACCCCAATCTGCATAGGACTGAATCATTTTTCTATCATTTTTATACGAGGAAAGCGTTTGTTCTTTGAGGTTGTTTACTGAATAGACAAGGTAGGAAGCACAAATCAAAAGCAAAATAAAAAAAAGGACAAAGGTCTTTTTCATACTCATTTTACTATGTGGTGGTCTTTTTGTTTCCAACCGGGTTTTGAAGTTATCTGTACCCATGTTTCATTTCCCGTTGCCTCATGAATCAACCCAGGCTTAATCACAAACGTCTGTCCTTCATTTAATACAAGTTTTTTTCCATCTACAGATAGACTTAGAACGCCCTTTACGACTTTATATGTCTCTTCACTCAAAGTGTGATAATGGGTAATTGTTTTATCTATAATAGCTAAAGCAATACTGTGATTTGGATGTAGGGAGGTTGGATCGATTTCACATAATATTTCAGTGCAGTTTTGCCTGTTGTTAAGAAGTATCCTTTTTTTTGGATATTTTTTCTTCAACTCCTCAATGACACTAGTGATATTCATGAATACATTATAATAGGAATATCATGACTTCACAATACTGCACTATATATCTCGTCCGACACGGCCAAACCCAATGGAATGTAGACAGGCTTATCCAGGGACACACTGACACGACTCTTACTAAGGAAGGAGAGGATCAGGCACATAAGCAACGAGTGATGCTCAAGGAAATTATATTTTCTAAAGTATATTCCTCAGACCTCATTCGAGCTCAAAGAACAGCGGAAATACTTAATTTAGAACGTAAATTGGCACTACAAACAACCAAAATGCTTAGGGAGCGGAACTTTGGTATCTATCAAGGGAAGACAATGGAAGAAGGAAAAAAAAGATTATGGGAACTCCTTGCACATTATAGCGCGGACCCGCATATCAAAGAGTCAGGTGTTGAAACCAATGAAGAAGTCATAGGACGTGCCATAACGTTTTTGAGAGAGATAAGTGTCGCTCATCCGGGTGAAAAAATACTTGTCGTAACTCATGGAGGAATAATAAGGTTGCTCCTTATTCATTTGGGCTATGTAAAAGAAGGTATGTTGCCTTCAGGAGCAATCCAAAACCTGTCTTACATTAAGTTGGGGTGTGATGGGGTTGAGTTTGAAGTGAAAGAGACATCGGGAATTACATTAAAAAAAGAGGTATAATATTCACATATGAAAAATACAAAACAGAGACTTTTGGAGTATCTTAAAGGTCTTAAGTTTATGTCGGTGGCAACCCACGATAAACATTTATGGACTGCGTGGGTCTATTATGTTATCGATGATAACTTCAATCTATACTTTATTAGTCAACCAGATACTGAGCACTGTCAGAGCATTTTAAAAAATGGAGAAATCGCTTGTGCTATTGCTGATTCACATCAGAATGTAACTGATAAGAAGGTAGGGATTCAACTATATGGAACTGCCTGTCAATTAACAAATAGTAGGAAGCTGCCATTTATATTAAATCTTTGGAATAAAGCAAATCCTGGAATGGAAGGGGTAATTAACCTGAAAAATATGCAAGAAGGTACAATCAAATCAAGGGTTTTCACTGTTATTCCTAAAAAAATTAAGTGGTATAACGAGGAACTTTATAGTGGAAAGGAGTGTGAAGTTTTCAATTTTTAATTGAAGTCCTTCTCTTCGCATAACAACCTAAATCTCATGACTATTCATCAACAAAAACAGATTGAAATCATCAATCAGATAGAGGGGCAAATCAGGACTGATTCTCTGAAAGCGTCTGCGGTCATTCCCGTTGAAAATTTTGATGAGGATACACGGATATGTCTTACCAGTGTACATTTTCCCCATCGATCCTTTGTTAATTCTATCTACACTTCCATCACTAAACCTCTACAAAAACTTTTTTCCAAAGCATATTATTACTCTCCTTCGTCACTTCACCTTACGATAAAGAATATACGGGTGATTAATGATCCTCCTCATTTCACAGATCACGATGTAACTACTGCAAAAAAGGTGTGTGAAAAAGTTGTACCTTCTCACAAACAGTTTTCAGTATATCCTTATCGCCTTCTTCTTTTCAAAAACAATCTTGCCCTTATGAGTACCACAGATGAGGAGTTGGATACGATCATTCTTGATCTCGATAGGGAACTTAATAAAGCTCACATTTCCGATGATAAACAGTATGTAAATTTCAGGTATTTCTTTAGCAATATGACTCTTGCACGATTCAATACTCATCCACCTCAAGAGTTTATTAGCAAAGTTGTAGCTCTTTCATCAACCTTAAAAATCCCAGTATATTCTATAGATTCAGTAAGCCTAATATCGGGAAATGCAGTTATGAAGAAATTAAATATACACGATAAATGGATGCTTACACACTAATCATCACCACTCCTGCCACTGTAAGAATAAGGGCGGCAAGTTTAGGGAGTATGGCTTTTCTTCCCAATTCTTCATGAATTACGTGGGGAAAAAGGGCGCTTGCAATAAGTGAAAGAATTAAAATTAGTATCGGCTGAGATCCACCAATTGCAGTTACGAGGGAAACGATTCCCAGCCCCATTGCAGTCATATTCAACATTATTGCTCCAAAGCCAAGGAATCCACGAACCCCAAACTGAAACACCATTTTTTTGTTTAGTAATGTATTCTTTACTTCTGCAAACACACCCTTTCCTTTCAAAAGAAATAAATAGAATGGGATAGTCGAAAAATATGCGATGCAATTTACCATAAGGGGAGGAAGCCCCACCATGGCATGCTTGGAAAATGCATTCCCGATTGCGGAAAATAACGCAGCAAGAAGAGCAAATAAATAAGCTAACTTTCTTTCTTCCTTTTGGCTTTTTCCATCTAATGATGCCAGCGTTGCTCCAGCTACGATAATAAGCAAACCAACCCATTTAATGACCGTCAATGATTCGTGTAAAAAAAATATTCCTATGATCGCGGCATAAATGGGAGTCGTAAAAAAGAGAGCAGCTACTCGAGAAGGTTCTCCATTTTTCAGAGCGTTCCAATAAAAAATCCACATAACAAACCAAGCTGAACCCGCTAAAAAACTATAAAATACACTTATAGTCAAACTGAAGGTACTCCTCAACAAATAGGCCGTGATGAGTATAAAAGGAAGATAGGCAACATTAATTAAAATTGCAAAGGAATAAACACTTTTAATTTTACTTGTCCCGATATACTTGTCAAACAATACGCAGAAAGAGAACAAGAGTGTTGCAAAAATAGATGCCGATACCCATGACATAAGGTGTTATTATATCATCTATGAAAATGTTTCTTCCATATCGATTATACGCCATTTGTAATAATGGGTTTGTAAACCTAATCGTTAGGCATCTATTCGTGCATTTCTCAAGCACATGATTTCTGATTCAACGCCCTAATCAGAGCCTACAGGTATTCCCAGTCAAAACGAACGAGAGCATGAAAAAGCAAACCTTCATCTCTCAGGTATAATAGCGGGACAAACCTTTACAGCTCTCTCCTTTATCCGTTTTTCATATATTCTGTTTTCTTTCAGTATCGTATAGGTAATTACTCCTAGCTTTCGTGCAAGAGCTACAATCGCCTTCTTCTTCCCCGAGCGAAATGATAGTCTGGTAACAAATCGTCGTGCTTCTCTATCTACTCGAGTATATCTGTGTGCTGCTTGTACGAGAAGCCATCTCACATAGGGATTTCCCAACTTAGTAATGCGACCATAGTACGCATGATCTCCTGATTGACTTAACCGTGGCACTACCCCAAAATAACTGGTAAACTTTTTTGAGTTAGGGAATCTAGTCACATTCCCAATTTCTGATGCTAACAGAAATGCAGTGGTAGTCCCGAAACCAGGAATGGTTTGAAGTAACTTTACTTCTGGGATACTACTGCATTTTTGTGTTATTCCTTTATCGATAGTGGTAATCGCATGTTGGATAGCTTTCAGTTCACCAAGATATACGTCAATTGCTTCCCGTGCTCCGCACGTAATCTTCTGCAGGGTAAGCCATTCTCTCCCTTTCACTCCAAACATATCTGAACCCAGAAATCTCCTATTCTCTTTTATGATGATTGCGTGTATTCTGTTTTTGACCATTGTTTGGTCATGAATGAGGGCGATACGTGCCCGTCCGATCTCTCTATTATCTAGTGTTTCAATTGGTGCGATGTATGCTTGGGGGATGAGATCTGCTCGGAGAAGATCACATAATGTTTTCGCATCAATACTATCTGTTTTGATAAGAGCACTTGCAATTGCTTTTGTTCTGAATGGATGGGCAAGTTGTACGCTACATCCTTTCGCTTGTAAGGCATGGATGAACCACATCCAGTTTCGTGTTGCCTCAACAACTATACGGGGTTTGACTTCACAGTGAGTAACAAGATCATGCACCGATGCAACAGAATTCTCATATCGTTTTTTAAACAACTCAATCCCTTTCTCATTTTGAGCTCCTGCTACAAAAAAATCTCTGTGTAAATCTATTCCGACATAATTCATAGTATTCCTCACCTCCTTTCCATCCCTTACAGGATAACTTACATATAGTATCAGGTGAGAAACATTTTCATGGAATCAAAATAGAGAAAGAATAGTGTATACTATTCCTCAGATAACATATAGATATCTATAAATATGAATACATGTTGCACATCAAAAATTGTTCTTAAGTTTCTCAAAGCTGCAGGCGACTCACATCGCCAGAAAATTCTCGCACTTCTTAAAGTGCATAAGTGTCTTAATGCATCTGAAATAGTGAAGAGAATTAAATTATCCCAGCCAACCATATCTCATCATCTGTCCCTTTTAACAGACTCTGGTATTTTGATTCACGAGAAGAAAGGAAAAGAAGTATATTACTCACTAAATTCAAAAACTATTTCTTCTTGCTGTCTTGGCTTCATGAATGATCTTCTTAAATAATGACCTAGTTTGATACCCTTCTATGCATTGACATATTTAAATGTTTCGATATATAATGAAAATATGAAAGGAGGTGAATATAAAATGCATTTCATGAAATTCCTTAAAGGATTAGATACCGAAGTGGAAAATAAAGGAACTGAGCTCTTGATCTCGATAAAAGGAGATAAAGAGAAGTTGGCTCAACTTGAAAAGAAGCTTGGCGCACTCAAAGAACTATGTTGTGGATGTTGTGATGGAGAATCAGAAGGTGGATGTTGCTAAGCATTGAACAAAGATCTCATGCTAGCTGAGATCTTTCGATATATACTTATTAACTGATTTTTTGATTCAAATACCGTAAAAAAGTGATATACTATTGACTTCTTATGGGGGTAGAAACAAATGGTAAAACATATAATAGTCCTGCCTCAAGGAAGGGAGCGGAGGCTTTTATTGCGCAGTCGCTTACTACAGTTCTTCATAATTATCCTTATTTAATTCCTTACATGCAGGAAATTTCGGGTTTTGATAGCCAAACCTTTAAACATTCCATCTCTGTCGCTGAGGTTTCCACAAGAGCGTATGCGAACTATGCGAGGGCAACTAATCTACCCCTAGAGGATCTCAAAAATGATACCATCACACTTTCCCTGGGAGGATTCGTGCATGACATAGGGAAGGCAGGAATTAAAAGATATAGCCTAGAGGATTCAGTACAGGCGTTATATCCAGAAGTGAACCACACCGCACCCATCAATTTAGCCGCCCACAATACCCTGACCCAAGATGAAAAAAACCTTATAGATACACATTCTATGATTGGAGGCTATATTGTTCGTAATCTCTGTAACAGCCTACCCATATCAAGAGCTATTTCGGCCCGCATTTCGGATTTTGCTTTCAGTCATCATCAAAAACCAACCGATCTTATATCTCCTGTACATTCTAATTCTCGAGGACTGTCTCTGCGAAAATACTCTAAAGATGCACTTCTTCATACCTTTCTTGCATTAAGTGATATTGCAGTATCAATGCGAGAACCCCGGTCTTATCGCAATTTTCTTTCTCTTCCTAAGAGCATTATTTTTGAAGAACTCAATACTGAGCTTTCTCATAGTCTTATATCAAGTATATTTGGCAATCACCTGAATGAATCGAATATTGCCAATATTCGAAAGGAGATGGTGGGATATATAATGAGTGCTATTGATGAAATAGATATCGCTTTAACACAAAGGGAATATGATATTGAAGGGTGGCGCATAAATGGCTCTGATTGGCATTCTACCCCTCCCGAAAAAGCTGTTCTTATTCCCTTATTAGTCAAAAAGGTTTGGGCAAATTCAGACCATGAACAAAGATTTTTAAAGTCACTTGATTATGGAGTACAAGTGAGAAATCATCAAAACTAATTGTGAGTCCGGTGAGATTTGAACTCACAACCACCTCCTTAAGAGGGAGATGCTCTACCAATTGAGCTACGGACCCTTTTTTGTGTGCGCCCAGAGGGACTTGAACCCCCAACCCTTGGTTCCGAAGACCAATGCTCTATCCAATTAAGCTATGGGCGCAATCCCTCCCCGTTATAGACAGAGTATATTATACTATACAAATGAACCTTGTTATTTACTTCTCATTAATGCTGGTGGAAGTTTTTATACTCCTTGGTGTTTCGATATACGGCGTAAGTTTATTGTTCTCGGCATTTAAAGGTGCTCCCTATGTTCCCACATCAAAAAAACAGCTAGAGAGGATACTTGAAAATGCGCATCTAAAAAAGAATGGTCAATTTGTAGAATTGGGGAGTGGAGACGGTAGATTGGTACGGTATGCGGTGAAGAACTATGGAGTGAAAGGAACGGGTGTAGAGATAAATCCGCTCCTAGTTTGGTGGTCCCGCTACCTCTCAAAAAAAGATGGGATATCACATAAGATTGTTTTTCTCAAACAAAACGTATTCAACTATTCCTTACAAAAAGTGGATTACCTGTACCTTTTCCTCATGCCCGAATTGATAAAAAAACTCATTCCAAAATTTAAAAAAGAACTGAAAAAAGGGGTGGTTATCATATCACACGGTTTCAAACTCCCCGGACTTGAAAAAAAACTTATTCATACCGAATTTGATAAGGCGTTTTCCACCTATTATTACAAAGTTTAAGAGTCGCCATGCGTATAAGAAAACTTATTCAGAAAAGTTTCCTATTGATTTTCGTGTATGTACTCGTTGTCTTCGTTGCCTTTGGCATTGGGATTAAATTGTCCGCAATGAATAGGCAGTTGGCCTATTATAGAAAAGTGATGGATGATCTAGAGTTAATATCTCTCCTGTCACTTGAACAAGGCAAATCCCAAACCGAAATACTGACTGAATTCAAAACGGCCGATATTCGCATAGCCAATCTTAAGTATTTTTTTAGAAAGTATGACTCGGTGCTGTATGACCAATCAGACTATATCGTGAAAATGGCCGACCAATATACACTCGACTATCGCCTGATTCCGGCAATTGCCATGCAGGAATCTGGCTTGTGTAAGCATATATATGAGGGTTCTCATAACTGTTGGGGGTGGGGGATTTATGGTAATAAGGTTACCCGCTTTGACTCGTATGAGGAGGCGATTGAAACTATCAGCAGAGGAATTAAAAAAAATTATATTGATAAAGGTCTGACGACGCCTGAGGCAATTATGCGAAAATATACTCCTCCCTCAGACGGCTCTTGGGCCTTCGGCGTAAATACATTTTTGAAGATGATAGAGTAAAGTCGTTATGGACCGTGATAAATATTTAAAGGGCATACAGGTGGTAGTTTATTGTCCCATTCCTGAGGATCACAAATGCGATTATAATATTCAGTTTTTTCGGTTGGAGTAAGTTGTGTACCTATAAAATAATCTGTCCTCTCCCCAATGTTTTCAGTAATCCACCTCATATAATTCACAGCATTATTTTGTGTATCTGTTCCTATATATGAAATCCTGGTAAAAATACCAGGTTTATGTTTTGCACCACAAGTTGGTTCTCCTTTGTAGTAACTGCCATAGGTTGTTCCGCTTACTACTCCTACTTGTAACCAACGCATTCCGCTCCACACAAGTAATGGACCACCCGAATCTCCATTACAAATTCCTGCTCCCCCATTAGGATATCCTGCGACTATCGTAGATGAGAATATACTATTTAGATATCTTTGGTCCCATTTTAGTGTGCGCGATTTATCTAAAATAGGTATAATACCTTGACGAAGTATAGATGTTCTCGCCTCATCTTCAATAAGACCCCATCCAATAATAACGCCAACCTGGCCATCTCTTTCTTTGGTTATATCACTATTAAGTGATACTGGTTCAATTGGCAGATCAATCTCCTTAGAAAGCTTTATGAGTGCGATATCATTCTCATTCTTATCTGCATTATAATAAGGATGTATGAGTATGTCATTAATATAAATTGTTTGCGCGTTACCGTTAGCTCCATGTAAGTCAATCGAACCAATATAAATGCCAATGTTTGAAGTTTTTCTTTTTATAACACAATGTGCAGCAGTTAATACCCATTGTTTTGCAACAATGGTCCCATCACAATACCCTGAAGAAGAGGGACTACCAAATTTTTTCCCCAAAAAATCGTGAATTTCAAATAATCTCACGATGAATGGCCATTTTGTCAGGTCTGTCACTTCAGTACCGCCATATATTTTTGGATTATTTTGGGGAGGTGCGGCCTTCGACTGATAAGTTGTCTTTTTCCCAAGGAGATAAGAAGAAGAGAAAGTCATAATAGAAATGAACAGCGCTATTAAGAGTAGAATTAAAACATTTTTTTTATTAATACATATTTTTTTACTCATAATCTATCACAATAAGTATACATATAAACTAAAAAAACGAAAAGAAGGAAAGGAGACCTTATTGTACACTCCTAGAATTGGAGAGTTCTTGGGACATGGAGTAGGCAGTTCCTTGTTTTTTACTTCGAGAAGCAAACAGTGAGCCACGCTTTTTCTTTTTACTCATAAGGGCAGACATCCATGTACGTGATTCGCCCACCTTCATGCGGACACTTTGTAATATCCGCAAGACAATTTCAAGAAATTTCACATGATAGATGCCTGGTTTTTCCGACAGTGTTTCTAGTGTGAATTTCTCAATATCTCTCACCTCGTCCATGAGGGAAGCATCGGTTTTTTTTATGTATTGAACTTCTTGGCGAATTTGTTCAATGAGTTTTTTTATCTGATCTATCTGATCTCTTACTATCACGTTTTCATGATGACTCTGGTAATTAAAAAGATTTGCTTCCTTTTTGACTACTTTTTTTGCCTCTTTCTGCGCCTCCATCTGCTGCACTTCTTTTTCTGCAGTTTCTGACTCGCTTGCGTTGTTTATTCCCAAAAGCTGATCAAGCATTCCTGAGCCTAAATTACGGAGAGAATCAACAGTGTTGGCACCAATTGAAGACGACACATCCTTGATAACCTCTATAGGATTTGAATGGGAGATGGTCTTTTTAGCTGTTTTATGAGCTGTCATACCCAACTAGTATATCAGAGACCTATAATATAGTCAAGGGCCTTCTGCTTTCGCAGAACTGAGGCATAAAAATAGGCGTTAGACTCAGCTGTTTTACGATCTTTTTCTTCTTTAATATTTGCAAATAATGAGGCCAAATCCTCCTGCTTAACCTCAAGCTTTTCCTCATCCGCAATCATCTGGAGTATAAACTCAAGCTTGTACATATCGGTAATTTCCCTAGTCAGGCGCTCCTTTACCGACTCCATCGTTACATTGCGACTCTGCAAATACTTTTCCATGGTGAGACCAATTTTTTGCACATCCTCAACCATCTGAGAGAGACGTCTGTCTAGTTCTTCTTCGATAAGAAGGGGGGGGAGCTCACATTCACTTTCCGCAAGAAGAGCCTCAAGGCTTACGTTCAGTGTTTTTTCCTTTGTCTTGCTTTTTTCAGTGTCCGCGTTTTGAGGCTCTTTACCTGGAACCCATATTTCATCGACTTTCAACCCTTTTTTTGCTTCCTGGACCTTTTTTTTATAGTCCTTAAGCTTAATAAGAGGTTTTTCAGCAACCATGATCTTCAACTCCCATTCTTCATTTTCCTTAGCCTTGATAAGTTCAATTTTTGGAGATAATATTGGTTGTAGTTTCTCCACTTTTATTATATTTTCATATACTTTAGGCATCAACTCACGGATCAAGTGGGAATAAACCTTATCTTTGTCAATATTTTTTTCCGCGAGCTCTTTGGGTACTTTTCCCTTACGAAACCCCTCCATTTCAAATTGGGTATGAAGAACTTCAAAGGAAGTTTTGTAAGCTGTTTGGATATCAGCCCAAGGAATTGTAACCAGAATCTCTACTGTGGATTTGGGTTGTTTCCTTATTGTGTGTGTAGCCATGGTTACAATTGTACCGCATCTTGCATGAAAAACAACTGTCTTTTCTCTTCTTCTTCGAATTTGTTCATGAAGAATTTTACCTTTCCAGACCATGTATCTCCTTCACAGTAAATACGCCCAATCTTATCAACAGTGTCTGCACCCTTATCGATATAGTTCTCTCTCAGACCCTTCCCCACCGTCATAATTGTTTGGTTGAAGCTGGTAAACGCGATGACTCCTCTACCCCAACCAAAGGGATTATAAGTTCCTGGAATCAGAAATCGCCCAAAGGTGGACTCAACTCCCGAAATAGCGGGAAGAAGATAACAGTCAAGATTATATTTTTCACAAGCTTCCAAGAACGAGTCGACCTCACTCAAGAGAGGAGCATCATACCGCTTTAAAACTTCAGTCATCGCCTTTCTTTTCAAGGAAATCTTTTGTAAACTGGTGGAGGAGGTTGAATTTATTTCCAAATGAGATACCGCGGCAGAGGAGCCCGCTATAAGCTCAGCCTGAACTGGAGCTGCGCTCAAGGGGGCGGCGAAAAGAAGAACGGTTAAAACGATAGAATATATTGTTTTATCCATAAAAAAAATCTTAAAGCTCTTCTAGCTGGTAGAAAAACCTTAAGATCTAAATAGAGTATACCACTAGTATGTATAAATGTCAAGTGTAACATTATATAACAGTAAGATAGAGTGCGTTTATTGTACAATAGAGTTGTATGAAAAAGACATTTCAAAGCTTTGTATTCGGATGCAGGGTGAATGAGGCTGAACGAGTCAAAATAGATAAAGAGCTTGTTGAGGCGGGCTATACTATAGATTTGACTTCACCCTCTTTTTTGATTATCAATACTTGTGCAATTACTGGCAAGGCTGAGCGTGAGGCTAAACAACTTATCAACCAACTGAGAAAGAGACATCCTGAGGCTAAAATAGTAGTTACAGGCTGCAGCGCTACGCTTTGGATTAAGTACAACACCGAGGATATAAAACTGGTAGATATAATCGTGCCTAATAGTGCAAAATCCAGCCTAGTGAATACACTTCAAACGCTGCAGATTGATGCAGGCCCTTTGGCAACCTGCGAGGTTGCCAAACCGGCCCAGGACAAATTTAGAAGGTCAAATAGACTTCTGGTCAAGATTCAGGACGGATGCCAGCGATATTGTTCTTATTGTATCGTTCCTTATCTGAGAGGTATGCCGCAGTCGCAGAAGATAAAAGATATTATCGCCTACATTAATGGGTTTGATCCTCTTCCTTCAGAGGTGATTTTAAGCGCTATTAATACAGAAGCATTCGGGATAGGCACCAAAGAATCATTTATTGACCTAATAAAAAACGTTTTATCTAAAACCTCGATCCCTAGAATTGGGTTTGGTTCAATCCATCCCTGGAGTTTATCCGAAGAATTTATTTCTTTTTATCAAAGGAATTTAGCCAAGAATCCCCGATTCGTCCAGTTTTTCCATGTCCCTATCCAGTCTGGATCTCAACAAATTCTTGGATATATGAGAAGGGAGTATAAAATTGGAGAGGTGATTGCTAAGTTAAATCGCATTTCATCGATACAACCTCATGCTTTTATAGCGACCGATGTGATTGTTGGGTACTTGGGCGAAACAGACGAACTCTTTGAGGAATCATATACTGCGCTTGTCAATAGTCCTATTTCCCGATTTCATGTATTCCGTTTTTCCAATCGCCCCCATACCGCTGCTTACTACCAAAGAAAAACTTTGGTTGAGCCAACAGCGGCTGAAAAAAAATACAGATCTGAGCGGTTGATAGCTCTTTCAAAGATCAAATACCAGCGTTTTATAGAGACACTTATTGGTAAACGGTTTTCTGCCCTCACAATCGCTCAGCAGGGAACAGGCCTTAGGATACTTCTTTCAAATCAGTTGGAAGGAATACTTCCTCACAAGAATGGCTTGCCAGGCCAACTGCTCCATGTTACAATGATAGGTGCAAAAGATGGAGTTGTTATTTGCGGGGAATCACCCTATACCAGAACAATTTCGGTATAGGGCTTGTAATAAAAGGAGATTGTAGTAACGAATGGGAGCGTGCGGCGGTAGCTCAATTGGTTAGAGCATCGCCCTGTCACGGCGAAGGTTGCGAGTTCAAGTCTCGTCCGCCGCGCCCAATGGGAAACTGCTGGACGATTAGCTCAGTTGGCTAGAGCGTTACATTGACATTGTAAAGGTCACAGGTTCAAGTCCTGTATCGTCCACAACAAATGTAAATTTGTCAGGTTTCCCGAGTGTTACTAAGTTGAATTAATCTTATGGTCAAATCAATTGTTTCATCAAGTGGTGAAGGAGGCAGACAATTTGAATTTTTAAATAGTGAAAAGGATGTTGTCTTTGGTTGTGGTCAATGTAGCGGTTGGTCAGCAATATTTAAAAGAAGTACAATCTCTAGAAATCTGAAAGCTGCTGAGGAAGAACTTGCCGCACAATATCATTCGCACTACCTACAGACAGGACATAGTTCAATGATTACAGATAAACTTGATATTAGCGTTACGACCACCTTTCATGAAGTCAATCCAAGTGTGCGAATAAAGGTCGGCGCTTGAAATTATAAAATTAAAGTGTATATTTAAATTGTGAAACTGAACTTTATCATCACCACGACTACATTCTCCTGACAAGGAGGGGTCGTTGTGAGCAAAAGACAAACCCTCCGAAAGGAGTTTTTTTTCGGCCAAAAACATTATTTTAAACATTGTATAATCAACACATATGGAAGATAAAAATTTAGAACCGATGAGACATTCTTGCGAACACGTTTTGCATCAGGCCATGACGGATCTGTATCCAGGTTTAAAAAGAGCTATGGGCCCTCCCACGGAGGATGGATTTTATTTTGATTTTGATTACGATAAAAAAATAAGTGAAGCTGATTTCCCAAAAATTGAAAAAAGAATGAGAGAAATCATTAATAAAAAATTACCTATTGTACGGGAAGAGATTGATTTAGATGAAGCAAAAAAAGTGTTTGCGGACAACTCATATAAGCTTGAGTGGATCGAGCAAATCAAGTCTAAGGGACAAAAAGCAACTGTGTATTGGACTGGGAAGCCTAGGGAAAAAGGCTCAGATGTAGACTTGTGCAAAGGCCCTCATGTAGAATCTACAGATAAAATTGGACCATTCAAACTTCTTTCAGTTGCAGGTGCCTATTGGCATGGAGATGAAAAAAATAAAATGCTGACACGCATTTATGGCACATGCTTTCCGACAAAGGAAGCGGTAGAAAAATATTTATGGCAACTACAAGAGGCGAAAAAAAGAGACCACAAAAAATTAGGGAGGGAACTTGATTTATTTGTCTTTTCTGAACTGGTCGGTCCAGGACTTCCTTTATGGACACCAAAGGGAACCATAATAAGAGAGCTTCTTAATGATTTTGTGTGGAAATTAAGAAAGGAAAAAGGATATCAAAAAGTAACAATTCCTCATATAACGAAAAAGGAACTGTATGAAACATCTGGACATTGGGCAAAATTTAAGAATGAATTATTTAAAATAACAACTCGGGAGGGACACGAATTTGCCATGAAACCCATGAACTGTCCCCATCATACACAGCTATTTGCGCACATTCCTCGCAGTTATAAGGATATGCCGCAGAGATATGCTGAGACGACAATGGTGTATCGTGATGAACAGACTGGAGAGTTATCTGGGCTTTCGAGAGTAAGGTGCATCACGCAGGACGATGCACATGTATTTTGCAGGAAGTCACAGATACCTCAAGAGTGTTCTTTCATATGGGACATCGTAGACTCATTTTATTCCGCATTTGGTTTTAAACTCGAAGTGAGACTCTCTCTTCATGATCCGCAGAATATGAGTGCGTATCTAGGAACTCCCGAACTTTGGAATGAAGCCGAAAGTGCATTGAAGGACATTGCCGACAAGAGAAAGATACAATACCAGGAAGCTGTAGGGGAAGCTGCATTTTACGGTCCAAAAATTGATTTTATGACTCATGATTCTTTAGGAAGAGAGTGGCAGGTTGCGACGATTCAACTCGATGTCAATATGCCCAATAGATTTGACTTATCATGTGTAAATGAACAAGGGGAGAAAGAGCGAATTGTTATGATTCATTGCGCAATCATGGGCTCCATTGAACGGTTTATGTCAATCCTGATTGAGCATTATGCGGGCAAATTTCCGCTCTGGCTAGCCCCCGTGCAAGTTAATATCCTCCCTATTTCCGATAAATTTTTGGGGTCCGCACAAAAAGTATGCTCCGCCCTTGTTTCAAGGGGGATTCGAGCCGAAACAAATTCATCTAATGAGTCTATTGGAAAAAAAATTAGAATAGCAACATTGCAAAAGGTACCGTATATGGGTATAATTGGACAAAAGGAAGTTGAAGCGTCTGAATTATCTCTCTCCGTAAGAACACGGGAAGGCATTGATTCGGGAATGCAATCTGTAGAATTATTTATTTCCGCACTTATCCAAACCATTGAGAACCACGCATAGTAGATTTCAGAAACACGCTCCTAAGAAGTTTCATATAACTAACTGGCGTATCGAAGCGGCGGAACTACGAGTGCTCAACTCAAAGGGAGAACAAATTGGGGTTATGAGTAAGACAGACGCCCTTGCAAAGGCCCGGGCTGAGGGAGTTGATTTGGTTCTCATTGCCGAACGTGCAAAACCACCTGTTGCTAAGATTATAGATTTTAAAAAGTTTCTGTATCAGGAAGAAAAAAAACAGAAAGAGGCGCGCAAAGGAATAAAGAAGGGTGTCGTTAAAGATATCAAATTATCACTCTTTATTGGACCTGCTGATTTAGACCGAATGATTGCTCGTGGTGTCGATTTTTTAAAAGAGGGAAATCAAGTACGACTTAATCTTGGACTAAGAGGAAGAGAAATGGGTAAAACAAAGATGGCATTTGATTTAATTCACAATTGCATTGTTAAACTTGGAGACGTAAATATCGCAAAAGAACCAAAACTTGAGGGGAGAGTTGTACGAGCAGTAGTGGCAAAGAAGAAATAATATGATATAATGATGTTTCAACAATTCATCAAATTCATATGAAAGTCAAAACAAAAACACGAAAATCAGCCGCAAAACGATTTAAGGTTACCAAGAATGGTAAAATTTTGCATCGACAACAAAACCTGAGACACCTTCGTACCGTCAAGGGAAAACGGAATCAAAGGAGATTAAAGGTTGTGAAAGAGCTCGGTGGCAAATTTGCATCAAAAATTAAAAAAATGATGGGCTTAAAATAATATGGTAAGAGTAAAAGGTGGCGTTCATACACGCAGAAAACATAAAAAAGTCTTGGAACTCGCTAAGGGTTTCTGGATGACGAGACACAAGCAGTTTAAGAAAGCAAAAGAGGGAGTCCTTCACGCGGGAGAGTACGCTTTCGTCGGAAGAAAGCTGAAAAAAAGAAACTTCAAATCGTTGTGGATTGTTCGTTTGAATGCGGCAATGCACTTGCTTGGAAAATCATATAAGGACCTTGCTTTTGCGCTCAACAACAAAAAGATTGGATTAGATCGAAAGGTTTTATCCCAAATAGCCATTGACTATCCAAAGACATTTGAAAAGATCGTAAGTAAAATCTCCTCATAAACGCTTCACAATCTCTCTAAAGTACGATACAATACTATTATAATCCATGGACATTCCCGCATTACAAAAAACAGTACGTGATGAGCTTGCAAAAGCAACTGCTGTACAGGCAGTGTCTGATCTTGAACTATCCTACCTTGGGAGAAATGGCAAGATTAATGAGCTGTTGAAAGACATAAAATCACTCTCACTTGAGGAGAAAAAAATGGCAGGAAAGGATATCAACTCATTTAAATCGTTTGTCGCGGAGGAAATAAATAAAACGAAAAATATCCTTTATCTGAAGGAAGACCAAAAAATTAGTGTTGATGTCACCTTGCCCTCTTCCGAAGACGCAAGCGGGTCTCTTCATCCCATCACAATTGCCGTTAACGAAATAACGGGCATATTCAATAAAATAGGTTTTATCCGCATGTCATACCCAGAAGTTGATTGGGAATACTATGCATTCGAAACCCTTAACATGCCCGTTACCCATGCCGCTCGAGATGATTTTGAGACAACTTTTTTGAGCGGCTCCGCAGACAAAAAAATGGGTAAAATGGTGCTTACCCCTCATACTTCAAACGGGCAGGTGCGTGAAATGGAACGCCTGAAGAGTACCCCCCCTATCCGCATGATTAACATTGGTAAATGCTACCGTCCCAATTGGGATGCAACACATACGCCTATGTTTCATCAGTTTGAGGGACTCTGTGTAGATAAAGGCATCACTATCGCAAATCTAAAGGGTACACTTGATTACTTCGTGAAATCCTATTTTGGAGAAAATACAGAAGTTCGTCTTCGACCCCATCATTTTCAGTTCACCGAGCCATCTTTTGAGGTGGATATAACATGCACAGTTTGTAAAGGAACAGCACTGGCCCCTTTGGCAACCTCGCAGGTTGCCAAGCAGGCAAAATGCAAAATCTGCAAATCGGGTTGGTTGGAGTTGGGTGGCACCGGAATGGTGCATCCCAATGTATTAAAAGCGGGGGGAATAGACCCTTTGATATACTCGGGATGGGCGTTTGGATTCGGCATCGAACGCGTAAATATGATGAAATATGGGATTGACGATATTAGAAATTATTACACGGGGGACATACGATTTTTGAATCTATTTTAACATGAATATAAAAATTACCCATAGCTGGTTATTAGAATATTTGGAAACTGATGCCACCCCTCTTGAGATTCAGAAATATCTCTCCCTTTGTGGGCCGTCAGTGGAACGTATTGAGGAGGTAAACGGGGAGACTGTATACGACATAGAAATAACCTCAAATCGTATTGATACCGCATCTGTTCTTGGGATTGCTCGGGAGGCCGCTGCCATTTTACCTCAATTTGGAAAGAAAGCCATTTTGAAAAGGAAAAATCTTACAGCCCCAGAGTCGCCAAGTTCTGTGATTCCCCTAACGATTACTGACCCGGAAGGAGTTTGCCGAAGAGTCTTGGGAATGGTCATGGAAGTAAATGGGGTATCCAAGTCCCCCGAATATATTTCAAAACGCATCCTTGCAACCGACACAAGATCTTTAAACAACTTAGTTGACATAACAAACTACGTGATGACAGAAATAGGGCATCCAACACATGTATTTGACTACGACAGAATCGTATCACACAAACTTATTCTCAGGCATGCGAAGAAAGGGGAAGAGATTATTACGCTTGATGAAAAAAAATATACTCTTGATGAATCTGACATAGTTATTGATGATGGGACAGGGCGAGTCATTGATCTTCCGGGCATAATGGGTACGGCCAACAGTGTCGTCACGAATGAAACAAAACGAATCCTCTTTTTTATCGAATCAAACGATCCGGTAAGTATCCGCCGTACTTCGATGAG
>Ga0210019_1001432_pt1 | contig 25621 bp, 25 predicted proteins | sample CryGeyCG2114_020_2_FD_183969 | JGI IMG/M metagenome (GOLD analysis project Ga0210019, IMG submission 183969) | Groundwater microbial communities from aquifer - Crystal Geyser CG11_big_fil_rev_8/21/14_0.20 (SPAdes) (version 2) | ecosystem: Environmental > Aquatic > Deep subsurface > Groundwater ...
ATCCATGTTTTTTACTTTTTTATTCATCCATTCAAAACAACCCATTTAAACCACCTCTTTATATGCCTTTGATTTTGGAATTTATATAATTTGTGTTTAAAACTATTTATAGGCTCATTCATACCTAAGTGCATCTACAGGCTTCAGCCTTGATGCTGCTTTTGCAGGGAAGAACCCGGAAGCAGCTCCGACCATAAATGAAAACACAAGACAGCCGACTATCAGCCACCATGGAAAAGAAGGCTGGAGAAAAGAGTATCCTGTAGTTGCAATAATAACAACTCCAAGCTTTGCCAATAGATAACCAAGCAGCATACCAATACCTCCACCGATTAATCCCAACAGTCCTGACTCAAAAAAGAAAATGAAAAGTATAGTGCTGTTCTTCGCGCCGATTGATTTCATTATGCCTATTTCTTTTGTCCTTTCCAGAACAGCAGTGTACATTGTATTCATGATATTAACAGCAGTCACAACAACAGATATCCCTGCGATGATTACCAGAATAGAATTAAGCACTAATAACACAGTGCCGAAAGTTTCCATAAGCTGCTCAAATGACTGGATATAAAAATCCTCCTGACCATCTTCCTGACCTTTTTTCTTTCTTAATTTTTCCTGAAGTTTTTCTGCAAGCTCAGTTGGATTTACACCTTTCTCTGCCATGATGTAAATATAGCCGTACTCATCCCCAACATCAAAAACTTTTTTCATGGCATCATTTGTCAGATAAATATTTGCATCATCACTGGGATTGCCTATTTCTTCATAAAAACCTATAACATCAAACGATTTGTCTTGGATGTAAATCTTGTCCCCCAATTTAAGGGGCTTAGAGAAAACCTTGTCAGCAACAAGGTAATTATAGCCTAGGACAACCTTGCTTTCATCCCCTTTTTTTAATGACCTTCCTTTAAAAATCCCATAGCCTGCGAATGCCTCTTCAACAAGCCTTTGTTCAGATGGGTCATCAGGCATTCCCATTATGAAAACCCACTTTCCCAGCTTTTTTTGGTCAATTTTCACTTCGCTCTGCTTTACTATCATTCCAGTTGCTTCTGAAACACCCCTCTGCTTTTTTATGAAATCAACATCATCTTTTGTGAGGTATATCTCTCCAGAGCCCGGGACTCCAAAGCCCTTTGGCTGGGCAATAAGCTTGTCTACACCCATCTCCTCACTCATTTCATTCATATAATTTGTAAGCCCCTGTCCATAGCTGATTAAAACAAAAATAGCCATTATCCCTATGAGTATGGAAAGAAGAGTAAGAAAGCTTCTTGTGAATCTATGCCTTATATTACTTACAACATATTTAATTAAGTCTCCTATCATTTTATACCTTATTATTTAGCATTGCGCAGGGCATCAACTGGATTAAGCTTTGAGGCTCTTATAGCAGGAATTACTCCAAATATACTCCCAAGTAAAAATGAGCCGAATGTTGAGCCAAATACAAGCCAAATGCTGATTTCTGCATGTATAAGCTCACTTCCAAGCGCCATTCTTCCAATAAAGGCAAGCCCCATTGCCATACTTACTCCAACAGCAGCGCCAATTATTCCACCAATACTCCCTATCAGCCCGGATTCAATAAAAAACAATGAAAAAATTGTGCTGTTCTTTGCGCCTATTGACTTCATTATGCCTATCTCTTTCGTGCGCTCAAGAACAGATGTAAACATGGTGTTCATAATCCCAATGCCGCCAACAACTATTGATATTGCCGCAATAATGTAAACAAAAAGCTGTACAGCAAATAATGTTGAGTTAACCTGGGCAAGCACAGCCTGAGGAGTCTGTACTGTAAAATCCTCTTCACCCACCTTCACATTTCTCTCTTTTCTCATGACTTTCTCTATATTTTCTTGTACTAACTTAATATTTGCATTTGGATAAACCTGCGCTACAATAATGTCATATTCATCTTCTGGAATATCCAATAATTCTCTTAAATCATCTTCCTCAATAAAAACAAGGGCATCAACAGTATAACTGCCTGTTTTTTTAAGTATGCCAACCACTTCAAATTCCTCATCCTGCACAAGAACTTTTGAGCCGGTTGTTATCTGTTTTTCAAATCCTGAATTTTCCTGTCCAAGATTATTTCCCAAAACTATTTTCTTTCTGTCTCCATCTCTGAGCAGCCTTCCTTTTTCAGCTTTAAGATTCAGATTAGATTCAATAAGCTTTCTTCCGTCACCATTTGCCATACTCACCGCCATACCAAATAACGCATGGTCATTATACTCAAGTTTACCGCTTCTTATAAGCCTGCCAACAGTAATTTTAACGCCATTTACCTGCTCAATCTTTTTCACATTATCTTTTGTCAATGGCGTCACAACACCAGTTCCGGGAGTTCCCATGCCGCCGGATGCCGTTATAGTCAGTTTGTCAGTTCCGATATCACCAAACTGCGAGCTTATCGCTACTTTCAAGCCCTGGCCTATCCCAATAAGAGAAACAACAGCAGTTATACCTATGATTATGCCAATCATAGTAAGCCATGACCTAAGCTTGCGGTTTTTTATTCCATTAATTGCAAATCTAGAATAATCTTTTAGCATTCTTAATCAAATAAAAAGCACTTTACTGATGCTTCTTTCTCTTTTTCCACCATCTGTATCCAAAGTAGCCGATTACAACAATTATGATTATCGCAAATATTCCTCCTGCTCCACTACTAGCTCCATCAAGGCCATATTTCTTTGCTTCACTCTTGCTGTAAATATCAATGTAAAGGGTTTTCTGTTCCTCATATTGGTTGTTATTTGGGTCAAGATAATTATAGTTGATTATTAACGGCACCTTTGAATCATCCAAATCATTTACATAAATCTTGAATTCAGCAAGTTCATAATCATCTGAATCAACATTCCCCAAATAAACTTTTTGAGAGGATATTACTTTAATATAATCACTTTCTTTTAGTTCAACATCAAGCAGCTTTACATTTGTTGTTCCCTTATTTACAAAAGAAATACCTACATCTCCAACCTGCCCCTTCATATATATGCTTGTTGAATCAATTAATGGCTCAAGAATTGGCTTATCACCAACTATCACGCTTATAACCTCTGATTTTGAGTAATTTGTTCCGAGCTCATCAGAATACTGGATTGTTATTGGAATCTTGTAAATATTTGCATCTGCATCTGGGTCTGGAATAAGTGTGAATTCAATTGTCTTTGTTTTTCCTGCTTCAATGCTTTTTATAACCTGTAAGTTTGTTGTTCCTATGGTTGAGAATGGAAGCTCTTCATAGCTTACAGCTACTGCTGTTTGAATTATTTTTATTAAAACTAGGTTAACCTTAATATCTTTTAGAAGAGAATCCGCCATGTTCTCAAGCTCAATGCTAAGAACAGTTTTCTTTCCAGGCGGCATAGGGTCAGGAGCATAACTAACTTTTTTTACATTTAATATTGCATCGTGGGTCCTTATGCTTATGTAAAATTTTCCTGGGTTCTGCCAGCTTATTCCATTATCCAAGCTATATCTTATCTCAATCTCATTCTGGCCTTCAACAGCATTTTCATCTACTTTAAGCCGATAAGTTACTGTAACTCCATTATCACCAATCTGCCTTCCCCAAAGACTTCCTATTTTTTGCTGTGCGCTCTCTCCAGGGTCAAGCGAGAAGGGATATTTAGGAATGACTTCAAAAATCACATTTTCCGCATTTAAAGAGCCAATATTTTCCACCTTCCACTTTAGCTCAACATATTTTCCAGGCTCAGCAGGATCAGGATTCTGGTTAATAAGGCTTACATCAATATCCGCAGAATTTGAAATAGCGGCAAGAGAAACAGCTGCACAAACTATTAGCATTACACATAATATCCCAATTGATTTTATTTCTTTTTTCATTTTCTAACCTCCATTAAAACATTTAGTTTAAATATTATTATTTTATTATCACACCATCTTTTAAATATGCTATTCTGTCTGCATTCTTTGCAAGCTCAGAATCATGCGTGACCATTATTATTGTTTTTCCTTCTTTTTTGTTTAAATCTTTAAGGAATTTCATTATAACCTGGCCTGTCTTTGAATCAAGGTTTCCAGTTGGCTCATCTGCTAAAATTACATCCGGGTCATTTGCCAATGCTCTTGCTATTGCAACACGCTGCCGTTCCCCGCCAGACAGCTCTGCCGGTTTATGATTCATTCTCTCTTCCAGCTGAACAAGTTTTAGCAGTTTCTCAGCTCTTTTTTCTCTTTTATCTGCAGGAATTCCCTGAAATATCATAGGCAGAATTATATTTTCTTTTGCTGACAGTGTTTGAATAAGGTTAAATGTCTGAAATACAAATCCTATTTTTCTGCCTCTTATCTGGGCTAGTGTTGATTCAGGCAGGTGTGCAATATCCTTTCCATCAAGGTAAACCTCCCCTTTTGTTGGTATGTCCAGGCAGCCAACCATATTTACAGCTGTACTTTTTCCAGATCCGCTTGGTCCCATTATTGAAACAAATTCATTTTTCTTTACGCTGAAATTCATTCCCCTGAGTGCATTTACCTCAACCTTTCCCATCTGGTAAATTTTCCATACATCCCTTAGCTCAATTAATATATCATTCATTTTTTCATCTTGCTTCTTATTTTTTCAACCATTTCAATTATTCTCTTAATTATTTCTTCAGAAGCCAACACCTCTTTATAATAATTTTCTATTATTCCAAGCTCCTGTCTTGACCTTTCTGACTTCTCTTTTTTATATTTTTCTATTATTGAAGGCAGTTTCTGTTTTGTTGGAATAATTATTTTTTCATACTTTCTTTTCATTAAGTCAAGTGAAAACACGTTCATGTCCTTTTCCATATAAAAGTATGCCTTTTTTGAGCCAGGATTTCTTATCCTGCTTATAAGGCCAATCCTTTCTATAAGCTTGGTCGCAGTGCATACAGCAGACAAGCTATACCCTGTTTTCTTTGAAAGCTCTTCAAGCGATATTTCTTTTGGCTCTGTGTAAATCAGGGCTATTATCTCTGATGAAATTTCATCAAGGCCATTAACCTTGCAGTTTTCTGTCATCAGATGTATAAACTCTTCCTTTGGGGTTTTTAATGCACTTATCATATTTTATTCACTATTTTCTGAACTTTCAGTATTTTATGAAAGTTATGAAAGCTGATATTTAAATGTTTTTGTTTTCTGGTTTAAACAAAATATTTTAAAAATAAGAAATTATATAAATTAGTTGGAACTATTATTTTTTTCTTCTGAACTTTTATTATTCCCTTGTAATAAGGATGATATCCAAATTTCTAAATTCTTAAGCAAAGGTGTAACTTTTTTCATTTCTTCAACAGCCCAATTCATCCAGTAGGTTTGATGTTCAGATCTTTGTTCATAATTTATAATATCTTGTATTTCCTTCCAGGTATGGCTTCCGCCCTGATGCCTCCTGTCTTCAAGAAGAGAGCAGACAGCATCAATAGCACCATACTTTAGCCATTCATCTGGTGATTTATCATCATTCCACATTTGGTGATGCATCTGAATTCTGTGCCTTTTGAGTGCTTCCTCAAATATTCCCTTTTTTTTAGAGTCATTCTCCTTCTCCTTCTCTGTATATATAAAGCCACGCATGACCTCCCACTCTAATTTATTGCCTTCACCAGCAAGATCATGAGGGGTTTCAATCTCATATTGCTCCTTAAAATTTTTAATAGAAATCCCAAGCTTGTCCAAATAAGAATGAACATTATTGCTATGCTCAAAAACATTTATAGCATATTCTCTTATTCTTTCTTTTGTTAAATCATTAAGTGTATGTTTTTCATAAACTCTGATAGCATAGTCTATTACTTCCCCTATTTCTGTACTCCTTGTTATTTTAAGATTATCATCAAGATTATCCATTTTTTAGTATGTAATTCACTTCTTGTTAATAAATTTTATCAAAATTAATGCTAATTTTTGTGTTAAACCAAAAGATTTATTAAATAAAAACTATATTAAGGCATTTATGATACCACAAATCATCTTTTTGGGCACAGGGGGGGACTGTTTTGTTGTTGGAAAGCAGTTACGAGCCTCAGGAGGAATCATAATAAGAGCAGAGGATATGCAGTTTCATATAGACCCTGGGCCAGGTGCCTTGGTAAGGGCTGAGCAATATGATGTTAACCTAAGGGAAAACACCTGTATTCTTATATCACATAATCACTTAAACCATACTAATGACATTAATGCAGTTATAAGCGCAATGACTCATGCTGGCCTTGACAAAAAAGGGGTTCTTATATCCAACAGGGCAGTCATCAGCGGAGATAATAATATAGATACAATATTATTAAACTTCTACAAGAACTGTCTTGAAAGATATATTATTGTCCAGGAAAACCAGAAAATTGGTATTGGTGATATTGAGATAAGGACAACACCAACAAAGCATGGCATAGAAAATATTGGTTTTAAGTTCATAACACCGGAATTCAGTTTGTCATATATTTCTGACACAAGCTATTTTACTGGTCTTGCTGAGTCACATAAAGGCTCAGACATACTTATTTTAAATGTTGTAAATCCATCTGGTGTTAATTCAAAAACAAACCTTAACTCAGACGACGCTGTAAAAATAATAAATGCTGTAAAGCCAAAGCTAGTCATAATACAGCACTTTGGCATTAAGATGATTGAGGCAGATCCAATGTATGAGGCTAGGGAAATACAGAAAAAAACATATACACAGATAATAGCTGCAAAAGATGGCATGGCTATTAACCCATTATCTTATTCTTCTTCTTTAAGGCAAAAAACATTAAAAAATTTTTAAGCATTGAGAATCCTTGTTAAGTTCGTTTCCCATATGCAAGTGTGGGAAACCTGCGTCCGCAGAGTTTTTTTACTGCCGAAAATCAGATAGGTGCCGTAGTTTTTACTTACTTTAATATCAATTACTGCGAAGCAGACAATAGTTTAGTCGTTCGTGGGGGGAATTCCGTATGTTTTTGCTTCTTTTTGTGAAAAAGAAGATAGTTTAGTATATAGTATTCCTAGCTTATTTGCTACTAATTTGCTACCAATAATTATAAAGTAATTGCTACGTATTTGCTACATATGTACGATTTAATAAGTTTTGTATCTAGGGGAAAAATAAGAAAAGTTGTTTTATCTAATTTAGTTAAACCTCACACACCAACTGAGCTTTCTCATATAATTAAAACTCATCGTTCTACTACAAGCAGGACAATTTTGGCCTTAGAAAGTAAAGGCCTTGTGAAGTGTATAACGCCAAAAGAAAAGATGGGGAGATATTATGAAATTACTGCTTTGGGTAAAAAAATTATTGGGATTATTAAAAATGAATAAAGGATATACTGGAAGAAAATTAGATGAATATACTTGGATTCCCAAATCTAAAACTTATTTGAGAGAATATAGAGAGTTTCTGAAAATATGTTATGATGTTCAAAAAAGAGATGGCTCGTTTAATGATCGTACAGTGGGTGCAGAGATGGTGAAGAGAAGAGCTATCGTAGATAGAGATAATACTGCAGAAAGTTATATAGAAAAATATGACTCTCAAACAATTGGCAATCAGTCTTATGTAAGTAATGCAAGAATGATGATTAGAATTTGCAGATGGTTGGGTTGGATGACAATAGGAGATGCAAAAGCAACATTTGTTTTAACGCCATACGGGATTAATTTAACATCTTTTGAGGGTGCATTTCCTGCTAAAATTGCTGATTTAGATGAATATTCTTTTGTGGAAGCGGCGTTTGCAAAAATGAAGTTTTATAGTGTAAATGATTCTCCACAATATCGAAACCCGAGATTTAAGCAAAGAATTTTTCTCAATATGTTAAAAGTATTGTCTCTGTTTGATCACTGTTCGCATTATGAGTTAGTCGTGTCTGCGTTCATTCTAAAAGATGAAAGAAATCATAAGGAATATAAAAAAGTAATAGGCAGAGTCAAAAGATTAAAAGATCACAAAATTACTATTGGTAAAGCATTGGCTGAATTGAATCTAGATTGTAATAATAAAAGTTCAGTTACTGGTGTATATGATGGTCCAAAAGTAATGTTAAGTTTTGCTAGGCAATTAGGATTAGTTGAAAATATACCAGTTAGTAAGGAAACATCACCTGAGATATACGAAGAATACTCTTTAATGTATAAAGATAGTGGACACATCAAACCACACGGAATAAAATTTGTATCATCCCTAACTGATATAGGAAAAGATTTTGTTGAAAAATACTCTAAGAGAAAAATAATCTGGTTTGATGAATTAGACGATAAATTAAATGAATCGGCACTGTTAGTATACTTGAATAAAAGTAAAAAATCATTAGATGTATCAAAAATCGGAATTGAATTAAAAGATGCAATAGCAAATTTGTCAAAAAAGGATTTTATTAAAAAAAATGGAGATTATATAAAACTTTCAATCGAAACTGACTTTGATTTATTTCAAGATGTTCCCTTTGAATCCAGAATATATGTTATTGGAATTTTAAGGAAGATTGATAAAGAGTTCTTATCTAGTTATAATCTAATTGTAGAGAGGATGAAATTGAGAGAGCTTTTTGTAAATAAAAACAACTTCAAAATAGGTGATTGCATATACTGTGCGGTTCCTTCTTGCAAGATATATTCACAAATGAGCAACCAATATGGCGCAAGTGATAGATTTGCTGATAGAGTTTGTCCAATGGACATCATTCAAGTTAGTGAAAAAGGAGAGATAATTATTGAAGAAGATAAATGTATAAATTGCATGTTGTGCGTTGGTCGTTGTCCTTTCTCAGCTTTATCGATAAATGAGGGTAAACTTAGACTGAAGAAATCAGATAATTACTTATCCATCGAGTACTCACAAAAAATCAAAGAGACTGAAAATCTTATATCTCAGAAAGGTGTTGTAAATAATATTCAAATAAATACTGTTGCGAAAATCATAAATCTTTTTGAATCAAAAATCTCTGTACCCGGACATGAACTGAAGAAAGATCAATTCTATGTTCTAGTTAGAAATTATTTTAGAGGATTTGGATTTGAAGCAGCATATTCCGGTTCTGGAGGAATGAAAACAAGGTCTGATGTTACTCTTCTTAAACCTTATATCATAACAAGCGAAGTAAAAAGCCCTGCAGAAGGACCGATTAATCTTAAAGCAGTAAGACAAGCATTTCATGCGGCAGTTCAACAAGGTACACAACTTACTTTGGCAATAGGAGATACAACTCATAAAGGAGCGATCGAGGAAGAAGAGAAATTTCGAAAAGTTGCTCCTCAAGTAAAGATTTGTTTATTAGAAATAAAATATCTCTTTTTCTTATACTTAGTCAGAAATATATTGAAAATTAGTGCAGAGGATATTAACAATCTTCTTATGAATAATCCTGGGTATTTCACTAAAGAAAAAATAGAGAAATTTGTCAAGCATAAATCAGCACAAATAAACTTAAAAGAAGCAGTTATTAAAGAAATTATCAAGGAGTTACACAGTATTTAATCACATACTTCTTTGAGTCTTTTTTGAGCAATTTTGATATATTCTTTGTTTATTTCAAATCCTACATATCTACGTTTGTTTATTTTTGCACTAACACATTCTGTACCAGAACCTGCAAAGGGAACTAATACTAAATCCCCTTCCTTTGAAAAATGAGTTATTATTCTGTTAGTAATAGTAAGTGGTTTTTGTGTGGGGTGATTTACTCGCTCATTTTCAAATCTTTTACCAGCCAATACTGGAAATTTCCAGATATCTCCTGCATGCCTGCCGTCAGGGTTTGGTTTCCACACTTTTCCATTTTTAATTATTTTATGTTTAAGTCTTTCTTTACTCTTATATGGTTCTCTTATTGGGATGTAAGTATATCTGTTTGTTTTAGTGAACCAAAGTATAGGTTCATAGTGAGCTGCTGGAGACCTTGAATATTTTGACCACCCATTTTCATATGTCCAAATAAATTGTCTCCCATATTGCATGCCTATTTCATAAAGATATACTTGTAAATAACAAAGATATTTATGAATTCCATAAATAAAAATAGAACCTGTTGGCTTCAGTACTCTACAAGATTCATTAATCCATTTTTTTGACCATTCAACCCATTCTTTTGTACTTGCCCATTTGTCGCTTCCGTTTCCAAAATCTTTTCCTAGATTGTAAGGAGGATCAGCAATAATTATATCTACTGAATTGTCAGGCATCTTTTTTATTAATTCGATACAGTCTCCTTCGTAGATATTATTTTCGTTTATCATTTTTTCTGAATATCAAAATGTATTGGTGGTGAATATTTTGTACATAAGCATATGGATAACCATAAGGTTTTAACGATTTGTGATTTTGTGCAAGAATTGTTATTCCTTTTAATTCAAAATTTAGTTCCTGCATCAATTTAATTACATCAATATGGTATGGAATGAAATCCGATTTATGCCTAAAATCACTAACCACCACAGCAGTATATTTTTTGTTCTTTAGTACCCTATAACATTCACTAAAGATATTCTTAAGTTCACTTAAAAATTCTGGATAGTCAATAATGTTTCCTAAATCATCTTTATTCTCGCTATACTTTTTGGATAAACCATTTTTAACTCTTTCTTTAGTCTTATGATCCAATTTTTTATTTAAAATCTGCCAATAAGGTGGGCTAGTAACCATAAAATCAAAATATTCGTCCTTGAAATTTTTTAGTTCTATTCTTGAATCTCCGTTTATTATCTCCTGTCCTTTGGAATTCGGGACTTCTTTTTTTAGTCTTTCTTTAGATAAATCAACCCACTTTTTTGTTAATTCTATTCCAACGCTTTTTCTACCTGTTAATGCACAAGCCTTAGAAGTGGATGCTACTCCACTAAAAGGGTCTAGAACGACATCTCCTTTTTTTGTAAAAAACAAAATTAACTTACTAATATCTTTAAATCCATAGGGTGCTGGATGTTGCTTTTCGATTTGTGCATGTTCGTGATTTGCACCTAATCCCGTTTGCATCCAGAAACTCTTCGTTAAAGGCAACCATTCTTTCCCGGTTAAATCATTCAATGAATTACCTTCATGATATGTTCCATTATTTTGCTGTTCATTTTTATCTGAATTAAATACTGACTTCCATTCTTCTTTTTCAGACATTTTTCTCTAACTCCTTTTGAATAAATTTCTCTATTTGTCGAGAAAGCACTATGCCTTCTTTTTTGCAGTATTCAGAATATTCATCATATAATTTAGAATTCAAATGTAGAGTTACATTTTTTTTATCCTTTTCTTCACCCATTTTTATCCCCCAAATAATTACATTTGTGATTATGTGTACTAGTATTTAAATCTTACGCCGATTTGTCCAGTGGTTAGTCATCGTTAAATCTGCTTCTTTTTGTGAAAAAGAAGAAGTAGTCAGTAGAGGGAGAGAAAACAGTAATATTTATATACAAATGTAGGTATTTGTATTATTGAGGGGTTGAAACATGACTGAAACTAAAGCAATCAACAAGATTGATGTTTATAAAAAACCAGTTAAAGATATACTTTCTGAAAGATATATTGTAGATTATTTTCAAAGAGATTATAAATGGCAAACGAAACATGTTACAGAATTAATTAATGATTTAGAAAACAAATTTCTGCAAGATTACAAAGATGGAGATGATGTAAAAGAGGTGGCAAAATTTGGCTATTATTATCTTGGTTCTATTATTCTAAGCGCAAAAGGTACAGAATATTCAATAATTGATGGTCAGCAAAGACTGACAACGCTTACATTATTACTTATATTCTTACATAATCTTCAAGTTAAACTTAAATTAGAAAGACCAATAAATTTATTGAATCTTATTAGTAATGATGATTATGAGTTTTCTCCCAACATTGGAGTAAAAGAATGGGCTGAATGTTTAGAATCATTATATAAAGGTAAAGAAGAATTTAATTTATCGGATAAAAGTATTAGTATTCAGAATTTAATTGGTAGATATGGGGATATTGGGAATCTTCTTTCTGAGAAAATACAAAATGGAGCATTACAACAATTTATTGTCTGGTTAAAACAAAATGTCATTTTTTCGCAAATTATTACCTACACGGATGAAGATGCATATAAAATATTTGAAGCAATGAATGACAGAGGATTAGACTTAACATATACTGAAATGTTAAAAGGTTACTTATTAGTCAAAGTTCAAGATGAAGCTAAAATTTCTGAATTGAATATTCTTTGGAAAAATATAACTCATAAAATTAATCTTTCTAGGGAAAATGAAGATCTAAGATTTTTTACAGCTTTCTTTAGAGCCAAATATGCAAAAACATCAGGACAAAAGTTAAAAGATATGGGTGATGGTGACTTTGAGCGTATAGGTTCAAATTTTTATCGTTGGTTAATTCAGAACGAAAAATTAATGGGAATAGATACTCGCCAACAATTAATTAAATTTTTGGAAGATGATATCCCTTTTTTTGTAGATTGCTATATACAAATTTACGAAGCATCACAAAAACTGGATGAAAAATTAAGCCCAATCTATTATTTAAATAAACTTGGTTTTGCTGAAACAATATCCTATTCATTATTATTATCCCCTATAAAATTTGAGGATGAAGAACCAACTATCCAAAAAAAATTATTTTTAGTTTCAAGTTTTCTAGAGATGTTTACCGTTTTTATGGCAGTTAATGGTAAGAGATACGCCCAAAGCCTAATCAAAAACTTCTTATACCCTCTTGCAATCAGAATTAGGGACACATCTGTTAAAGAGTTAAAGGAGATTTTGTTATTAGAATATAATAACTTTGATTATTTTTTAGATGGTATCAATGTAAAGAAATATCCTAACGATTACAATCCTGAGGGGATATCAAGTTTAGAATTAAACGGACAAAATAGAAATTTCATTAAATTCATATTAGCAAGAATAACTACTTTTATAGAACAAGAAAGTGGTATTGAAAGCACTTTTGAAAAATATGTTAATACAACACAAAAAAAACCATTTCAAATAGAACACTTGTGGTGTGACGATTATGATTCTTTTAAAGATGAATTTGACCAAAGGGACGAATGGTTAGGTCATAGGAATAGTATTGGAGCACTAATTTTACTTCCAGAAGGCACTAATCAAAGTCACAATAAAGATCCTTATTTAAAAAAATTACCCCATTATCTAAAAGAGAACTTACTTGCTCAAAGTCTTCATCCTGAATGTTATAAAAAGAATCCTAATTTTACAAATTTTGTTAAAAAGAATAATTTGCCATTTAAACCACATGAACAAATGAAAATAGCGGACATTGACGATAGAATAGATTTGTACTTCGAAATTGTCAAATTAATTTGGAATGAAAGCATATTTCAATCAAAAGAGGAGCAATAAAATGGAATCAAAAAACATCACGTTGAGGGTTAATTCAGATTTATATGATAAGTATAGAGAATTCTGCAAGAAGAAGGGTTTATTAATCTCTCGGCAAGTTGAAATTATGATGGAATCACAATTGAGAGGGGAGGGTTCAAAATGAAAGATCCAAAGGTTATTGAGCAGGGGAAACTATCATTGAAAGTTGATTCAAAGGTTGTTAGTCACCTAAGCATAGGATTATATAAGAATTTTTCAAGAGCAATAAAAGAGCTAGTTTCAAATGCATACGATGCATTAGCAACTGAGGTTAAAATTAATCTTGACTTGAAGTCAAAACGACTTATTATAAAAGATAACGGCAAAGGTATGAATAAGACAGATATAGAGAATAATCTTCTAACAATTGGTAAAACAACGCCTCGAACAGCTGGAATAGTCGGTCTGGGTCGTAAAAGAATTGGTCAATTTGGGGTGGGATTTTTAGCAGTTTTTCCTTATTGTAAAAGCATTTATATAATCAGCAAGAAAGAAGGTGAAACTAATGCAATTGAGCTAACAATAGAAGTCTACAAATATTATCAGGATAATTCTTGGACACTAAACAATAATCTTCAAGACATTGATTATAAAATCAGACCTAGCTTATTACCAAAAGATAAAGGAGAAACAATAATTGCCCTTGAAAAGATTGAAGACCACATCATAAATCAACTGCAAAAAAATAAGAAAGAAGGTCTTAGTTCTATTGAACAATTTGGTGGATTTGAAAAAACTAAATGGGAATTACAACAGTATCTGCCATTACAATACCCTAAATCACATACAGAATTAAAAGAATTTTTTGAAGATAAGAAGAGAACACCTATCAGAGTTTGGTTTGATGGTGAGGAGCTGCATCGAAATATACCTGAAGGCACCAATAATAAAAAATCTGAAATTATCGAGAAAGGTGAAGAAACATTTGGCAATATCAAAATTAAATACGCCATCATATCTCCATTTACCTCGATTCGACCTCAGGAAGCTAGAGGTTTTCAAATTAGACTTAATGATGTTGGAATAGGAATGCCATCTGATTTTGATGTTATCAAACTTAAAGGACGAGTTCTAGGTAAATTGAATTATCTCTCTGGAGAAGTACATATTCTTGAAGGCCTAGATAATGATATTATGCTGGATAGAGACGGGTTTTATTTTACAGAAGATGTATCCAAAATGCATGCGTTCTTAAGGGATAAAATGACAAAATGGGATTCCAAATTTCAAGAAACGGCAAAAGATGATAAGCAAGTGTATGAAACAATAGCTAGACTACCGCAGCAAGATAAAATCGTACAAGAATTTAAATCTGCGGGGATTCTGAAATTTGACAAAGCTAACCTAAGAATACAAAAAGCACCAATTACACAAAAGAAAAAGACTGAGTTGTCATCAATTTCTAAACGAATGGATTCTATTCTGACAAAAAAAGGGTTTACCATTGAAAAAAAGAAGCAATCTTCAGATAAAAAATCATTAATTGATGTGGATACTAAGACGAAGAAAGTTACAATTTATGAAGATAATCCTGCACTAACAGAACATATAGACATTGATAGTAATTCTTACCAAATAAAGTATGTCAAGAAAGCGGAGCTAGAGAAAAAGAATGACTTGTGCGACATAGATTATAAAAAAAACATAGCTTCTTTTAACAAAGAACATGAAATTTTCAAAATTGGTTTAGACAACAAAGTAATCATTGAGTTTATCATAAGATTACATTTGATAGCTAAAGATGATGGAATTTCACAATCGTTCGTCAATAAAGTAACCAAGGCGTTCGAAAAGACATTCTCAAGGTAACAAAATGGAAGAGGCCTTTAAAGCTATTAAAGCAGAACTCCTAACAAATTTTTGGAAAGATAAATTTGTTATAATTGGCCAGGAAGCCTTTCCTAGAAAGAAATATAAATCTTTAAAGGTGCTGAGCCTTACGAACTCAAGAAATATTGATGAAATAAAGCTATTAGTTAAAGAACACCTATCGACAAAAGAATTGTTATATGCTTGGTGCTACAATTCTATTGAGGCATATAGTTTGGCCTCAGAAGCAAAGTGTAACGAAGTAGTAGGAGATTCAAAATTTGAGGACATGGTTCTTTTTACTAACCCAAAGATTAATTCTTATTTTCCATTTCATATTTTGAATCTAGATTTCACTTCCCAAGGAATCGAAATAAGTTTAGGAAGGCTTGAAAAAGAATTACATACAGTTGAAAAAGTCATTATTAAGCAAAAAGAAACCTTCAATAATACACCCTGCCTTATTTTAGTAACAACATTAATAGATTCAACCCCAATCAACTCGGCCACAATAAAATCAAATTCCGACCAATATGCGTCAACATCATGGACAGGATTAAATGTTTCAGGATCAATAGGAACGGTAGAAGAAAAGATTGCATTTGCGCAACAAATATGTGAACAATTAATGACCAAGTATAATCTTAATGTAGAAATAAGTTCTACAACTAAAGATATCAATTCACATAAAGTATTGTCAATCTCAATAGTAATAAAAGGATCAAGGTGATAATTATGTCAAAATTAAAAATAGCTTCACTTCCCAAACTTTTGCAGAATGTCCATAAAGCACAAAAGAAATGGAGACAAACAAATTATGAAACTTCAATTAAAGAGTTTCAAAATGAGATCGAACAGATTTTAGAGATACTAAACTATTATGGAAAATGGAATAGCAAATTTAAAGGAGATGAAATTGCCGAAAAAATGTTACCAGAAATCTTTATGGATGGTTTGAATAGTCTTAATTTGGCAACATTCGGATTATATAAATATGCTAATATGTGTTTAAGGTCACAACTGGAAACAGCACTACGATTGATCTATTTCATCGACCATAAAAGAGAATTTGGTTGGTGGGTAAACGAAAATGAGTGGTACTCAAAATCAAAACAGTATCTGAATTATGTATGGGGGGACGATTTTAGTTATTTTAAACAAATTGAAAACATCGCTGAATTTGATGATAAAACTACTGGTGATAAGAAAATATATTCCTCTACTTCATCTGGCAAGTCTGGAGATTTGCTCAAAAAAGTCTATGGAAAACTATCTAAATCAATTCATACGAGTGCGCAACATTTTCAGACATCTACAGGAAAATTTTCACCTAAATATTCTAAACCCAAAATGGAAGATTGGATAAAAACTTGTAAGGATGTTCAATGTTTTATCATTGTATCCGTAATATTGTCATTTCCAATCGAATTTAAAAAGATGACACAATCTGAACAAAATGCAATACTCACAAAAGGTGTTGTTGATACAGAATACAAACAATTTATAGAAGAAATCTTGAAAAAATGAGACGTAAAGAAAAAATCAATGCTCCAACGACTAGGTATCAGGGCAGTAAAAGAAGAATTTTACCTTGGCTAGAAACAATATTTAGCACGCTAGAATTTAATACGGCCTTAGATGGATTTGGAGGATCAGGCAGTGTAGGTTATTTGCTAAAATCAATGGGAAAAGAAGTTACATTTAATGATCTGTTGAAGTCAAACTATCAAACAGGAGTTGCGCTTATAGAAAACAATAATATCACACTTAATGAATCAGATATTAATCACATCTTTAATGAACAAAGCTCCCATAATTCAAATAACACAATTGCGACAATATATGAAGATGTATATTATCTGGATAAAGAAAACAGGTTACTTGATAACTTAATCTATAATATTGAGACCTTATCAGATATGTATTCTGGCGCAGAATTAAAGTACAAGAAAGCTTTAGCATATCACATATTATTTCAGGCCTGTCTTGCCAAAAGGCCGTTTAATTTATTTCATAGAAAAAATCTTAATTTGCGAACAAAGACTGTGAAGAGAAGTTTTGGGAATAAAAAAACATGGGATAAATCGTTCCAAGAACATTTTAGAAATTTTAATACTGAATATGCAAAATTTATAAAAAGTAATGATAAAAAGAATAAAGCAATAAATCAAGATATTTTCTCAGTAACTGGTAAGTTTGATTTAGTATATTTAGACCCACCATATTCAAGAAAGCATCACAATTCTCCGCAAAATTACGCTGAAATGTATCATTTCTTAGAAGGAATAATGAATTATAACAATTGGGAGAAAAATATTGATTTGACAAGAGTTCATAAACCTTTCAAATGTACAAAAAGCAATTGGAACAGCGATCTGACAAAGAATTTTGATGCTTTATTCAAAAAGTTTTCAAATTCTATTATTGTAGTCTCATACGGAAATAAAGGTAAACCCAGTATTGATACCATAGTTAAGCTACTCAAGAAATATAAGAAGAATGTAACAACAATATCACATCCTTATTCTTATAAACTTAATCGGAATAATGGCATTGGGTATAGAGAAGTGATAATTATAGGTAGGTGATTAAATTGATTGAAGAAAAGGATATTGTGTTTATTGAGAAAAGTTTCAAGTATGCATTAGACAGAATGAAAGATTTACCAAATGAAATTTGGGGTACGTACGAAGATAAGCAGAAAAAAATAAGAGAAACTGAGCAGTGTCAAAAAGAGATAATAAATAAACTGAAGTATTGATTTTAGTATAATTTATTTTTACACAGTAAAAGATTATCTATCGACTAAATTCCTCCTCTCTTAGTTCGTCGTTACGGAATTCCCCCACATTCGTTTAAAGTAAGTAAAAATTTGGGTCGAATGTAATGAGCCGTTAAATCAATGTTAGGTTTAATTGCTTTGCAATTGAAAAACCAGTCCTCTTTTTTCTATTTAACGAAGGCACCAGTCTGATTTTTGGAAATCTCAACGAGAAATGCACCTACTAGGCGATAAAAAATTGAACTTAACATATAATTAAACCTTATATAGCTCCAAGCAATAGAACAAAACCATAACCAGCTAAACAACCTATAGTTAAGAATGGCATTGCAGGGTAAAACTTGTCTTTCTTGCTTTTAGTTAGCAGAACGAATAATGCTGTTGAAACAAAGACCGATATTATCAAGGAATTCAAAAATCCAAAGCTCTTCATCACAACACCTGCAAATATCAATGGGAATGCAATATCCCCTCCGCCAAGGATTGCTGTCTTAATACTTTCAATTTTTACAACTCCTCCTGCTTTTTTCTTGCTTTCTTTTTCAGGAATTTTATATGGGATAGAGAGCCCTGCAAAAACCCTTGAGCTTGTCTGGAATTTAGCTAGTTTTACCATATGCTTGCTTTTCCATACTGCATACATATCATAGATAGATATAAGCAATAACAACATAAATACAGCAAAGAGGTTCATTATCGGAACAAATATTGCTGCCAGTCCGCCATAAATAAAAACTTCTGTAATGTTATGCACAAAAATATTTGGCCTGACAACCTTAAACAATGCTAAAGCAAGGCTTATTGCCAATGCAATTTCCTGCCTCATAAATGGCTTTAATGCTATTGTAAGGCAGACTACAATACTTATAAAGAACCATAGCTTCCATAAGTTAACCTTCTTGAACTTTATCAATAACATTAAAAGCCCTGTTCCCAAAAGAACTGCCATTAAAATATATACAAATGAGCTGCTTTCCTCAACAGGAGGTCTTTCCATTTCATAAGGCAATTCCTCCCATGCCGTAACCCCTGTTTCTGCTGTTTTTTCTTTGTCAATATACTGGTTTGTTATTACAAGCCCAACAATTTGAGATAAAAAAAACAATAATACAAGAATTATTGTTATCTTTAGTGTATGCTTCATATAAAGTACAATTATGAAAACCTATTTAAAGTTATTTATTTCAATAAAAAATATGTTAGCACATAACATAAATATAACTGTTTTCTGCAAGCCAGAAGAAGATGTTGGGCTTATAACAGAAAAGCTTTTGTTTCTTGTTCCTCTTGATCTTAAAAAGGAAAAAATAGAGCTGAAAAGAACCAATGCAACAGGATTTAATGAAAAGAAAATAACTATTTTAGAGGTTTATCTTGAAAAAGAGTCCCATACAAATCTTTTCTTAAGCAATCTGGCTAAAAACCTGACTGATGAACAAACATTATTAATAAAAAAACAGGCAGACTCAAGGCTTGATAGCGAGCTTCACTTCTTTTTAAGGTTTGACAAAAGCAAATTAATTAATGAAGGCAGGCTCTGGCTCACTGACAGGGGAGAATGTTTTCATACCAGAATAAAGGTAGCTGCTTTTCCGCACAAGAGAGACGCTGCTTTGAAAGTAATCGATAAAATATTCAGCACTTAAACAAAACCTTTAAATAATCATAATCTCTTGGTTTATTAAAATGGCAAAAGATTTTGTGGTTACCCCATGGGAAGTTGAAGGGGACATTGATTATGACAAGCTGATAAAACAGTTTGGAACAAAACCTCTTACTGATAGCATAATAAAAAGAATAGAAAAGCATACAGGCGAACTACATTACATGCTTAAAAGAAAAATATTCTTTTCACATCGCGATCTTGATATACTCTTAAATGATTATGAAAACGGAAAAAAATTTGCATTATACACCGGAAGAGGACCCTCAGGCAACACACATCTTGGCCACATAATACCATGGATTTTCACAAAATGGCTTCAGGATAAATTTAATGTCCCTCTTTATTTCCAGATGACTGATGATGAGAAATTCCTGTGTAAGCCAGAGCTAACACCAGAACAAACCAAAGAGTTTGCCTATGACAATGCCATTGACCTCATTGCACTTGGATTTGACCATAAAAAAACATTTATAATTATTGATACTGACTATGCAAAAACATTATACACAAATGCAATACAGATTGCAAAGAAAGTAACTGCATCAAATGCCAAGTCAGTCTTTGGCTTTACAAACGAGACAAACATTGGAATGTATTTCTGGCCTGCAATACAGGCAGTTCCATGCTTTTTGCCTTCTATCCTGGCAGGAGAAAATGTAAGGACATTGATACCTGCTGCAATTGACCAGGATCCATACTGGAGGATTGCAAGAGATGTTGCCCCAAAACTTGGATACCTCAAAACCGCGGCAATACACAACATTTTCCTTCCTCCACTTACCGGACCGAAAGGAAAGATGTCAACTTCAACTGGCATGCAGTCAACAATTTTCACAACAGATGACGAAAAAACAGTAAGAAATAAAGTAATGAAATATGCTTTTTCAGGCGGAAAAGATACAATAGCAGAACACAGAAAACATGGAGGAAACCCTGATATTGATTCCTCATACCAGTGGCTTAGGTTTTTTGAGGAAGATGACAAAAAGCTCAAAAAAATATATGATGATTACAAGTCAGGAGCACTGCTTTCAGGAGAGCTGAAGCAGATTTTAGTTGATAAATTAAATAATTTCCTAAAAAAGCACAGGGAAAAGAAGGAAAAAGCAAAAAAACAATTAGACAAGTTTATATTAAAAGACTAATTAAAAAGAGAGGTGATATTATGAAAAAAATTCCAAAAACAGTTGATGCATTGCCAGGAACATTTATGCTGACAGGAATGTTTGGATTTATTATAACAGCAATTTACACCAGTTCAGGGAAAATTCCATTGGATTATGGTGTTGCATTCTGCATTGTGTTTTTAATAATGCTCCTTGCATCTTTGAAATCAATAATGCCTTCTGGAAAGATATGAAAAAGTTTGCAAGAACGAGCTAATCTTAAATCTTTTGCATATATTCTTCTCTTTCTAATGCAGGGTCAAGAACAAACTCCAACTTTCCATATCCTTTTTTGTTTGGGTCATGAAAAAAGTTTACTATCCCTCTTAATCCTGGAGTCTGTCCAATCTTGGTAACATATTCATTCCAAGGCTGTTTTCCTGCTGCTGCTATGTAAAAAGTACCATCTGCAAAACCACCCCCTGGGTGATGGCGGTCAAAGAATACAGCAATATCAGCATTAACATTTGCATCAAGAAGCTGCTGCATGGCTCCTATTATGACATCAGGGCCGTTCTTGGGCTTGTGGCTTGCAAACAATGTTTTATCTCCATCAATTCTTATTGTTTTTAAGCCATAACTTTCCCCAGCACCTTTTCCAAGCTCTAACTGGTGATTTTCTATATACTTTGGAGAGTCTGGTATTAGGCTTGCTACTACTTCAGCTTCATCATAATTTGTGTCTTCATTTGGGTGATTTCCACTGACAAACAATATTCTCCCTTTACCATCTTTTTTAAGTATTTCCTCAAAATAGGGAATAACAAGTTCTTTCATTACAATGCCTTGCTGGCTTATTCTTGGCAATGCAGTCCTGTTCTTGTCTGTTATTGCATACTTTAATATTTTCTTAATTTTTTCATTCATACTTAAACTGCTATCATTGGCTATTTTCTCTAAATTTATACTGAATGCAACTGGATCTTTTGACATGTTTTGCTTGTCACTGTCAAAGCTCTTTTTTTTCGAGCCATTGAGATATTCACTCCCTACTAACATGTCGGGAAGACCATTCTTTTTTTGATAATTTTGTGATGCTATTTCAACATCATAGTTTGACGGCCTGCCAGGATAATTTGTGCATCCTATATGCCCATCACCAGAAACCTCTATTTTTTTTAGGTCTAATACCATTTCTTTTTTTAGCTCTTTGATTTCATTCCTTACCTGTTTTGATTTGTCCCTGCTAAGATTATTTTTATTGAGAAAATCTATTTTTGATTTTATTTCTGATTCTATATCAGCACATTTTATAAGTTCATCAACAGTGGCCATCTCAAGTTCATGGACATTATTGCTTTTTATGGTGTGTATAACTGCCCCCCCTCCATCTAATTTTTTAAAAAATCTCTTGGTGTCATTTGTCTTTATTCCCTTTGACTTTGTGTAATCAAGGTTTTCCAAATAATGAAAATTTGGCAGTTTAATATGAATTAACATTTCTGGTGTTTTTCTTTCCTCACCTTCAATAGTGTTCTCGCTGTATTTTTGCTCTAGAATAACCCTGAAGCCGCCAACGCCATTGCCACTTAAATATATATCAGGCACCGGCATATTGTTTTTGTTTCTGAAATGGGCATCATCCATCTGTAATCTTATATCCCGTTTTGTCGGAACTCTGGAGTTCATAGAATTAACATTATAATTCATTAATACCATTATGCCATCCTTGCTAACCTTAACAATTTTTGGGTTGTATATAGTATCCTGGCCATCCTTTTTGTTTTTTATCTGCAAGATTTTCTCAACACTGGAGTGCACATGAAAATTGTCCTTATTCTTGTTTTTCCATCTGTTTGGGCTGGCATCATAATCATATTCATTGCTCTTTTCTTTTACTATCCCATAAACTGTTTCCACAATCGCAGCATCTGTAAAACCCCTTTTTGTAACTTTATAAAATCCATAACTGCCTAAAATTGCCTTGATTGCGTTTATATTATCTTCTATCTCTTTTTTTTCTGCTTCAAATTCCCTTATATCCTTAATATTGCTGACTACTCTTTTCTCCAAATTTTCATATGTTCTCTCAAGTTGCTTTTTGGTTGTCTGATCAAGAACATGGCCTTTTATTAAGTCAACTTCATCTTTACTAAATTCTGTGAAGAACTTACTGCATACCTTTCCGTCAAGCAGTTTATTGTAATACTCCTGCAGTTCATTATTCTTGATGTTTGGTTTTTTCAGGCTGTTTAAGCTTCTTTTAACATACCCAAGAACCTTTTTTTCAAGGCTTAACACAGGATTGAATGCCGCCATAGGCATTTTCTCCTTAATCAGTTTCTTGAGCTTATCCCTGTTCTTTTTCAGTTCTTTGCCCTGCATTTCCAGATTGGATATCATCACTGCAACATCTTCTGTTATGTTTTCTCTTTCCTCCTCATCTATCTGGTAGTGCACTATAACATTATTGCTTAAAACGCCAACAAGCTTTGAGAGTTCGTTCTTTGCAAATTCTGATGATTCTGCTCTGTTTACAATTTTCTGCTTCACAAGATTATGATAACGCTTCATGTCCCTCTTAATCTTTTTCCTGTCTTCCTTTTTTTCATCATCAAAAACCTGCTCAAAAGAAGACATCATCTCATAAAACTCTTTTTCAGTCTTTCCTTTTTTTGTTGCAAGGTTGGCAAGCATAGTAAGGTTTAGGTTTTTAATCCTTCCGGAGTGCCTTGGCACCATTGGTATAAGCCCCCCTTCAATAAAAACAGAATCAATCTCTTTGCCTATCTTGTTGTATTTAAGAAAAGCTGCCAGCCCATCCATTGCCTTTGGGTTATAAATCCTCTTTCCAAATCCGAGGTCAGCGAGATAAAGTGATTTATTAACAACCTCTGGTTCAGCTATTGCTATTTCTTTAGAATTTATTGTTGATGTAGAGGCTATTTGCTCTAATTTAGAACCATCACTGTTTTTTGCTGCCTCTCTTTCATCCATCTTATAATTTTCTTAATTGCTTTTCTTTATATAAGTTGTTATTCTGTAATACTAAAAATAAAAAATATATTTCTAAAAATATATATTGCATGTTAGTTTTTTTATAAATGATAAGAATTATATAATCTATCTAACTATAATTCAATAATTCCTTTTCTCTTCTTAATTGCAACTGGCGCTTCTCCAGCATGCCATGTAAACCTTGGCCTGACCATCATTGGATAAATCCTTTCATTGGTATCATCAAATATTAATGCAGCTCCCTTAACCCTTGGAAGGTCATTAAGCTCTGCATCAAGGCCTTTTCTCATATAACTCTGCATTAAGGCGCCTAATGCATCAATATCAACCTTTGCTGTTATTCTGTGTGAGATGACTGTATCTGACTGGGTCATTACATCTGTATGTATCTGGCCTGGCTGCTGCGAAGCCAAAACCAAAGATATTCCAGGCTGCCTGCCCTCTCTTAATATTGTTAATAATGCATTTGTTGCAGAGGTTTTCCCATCTTTTGGCAGGAACTCATGGGCTTCATCAATCATTAACCAAACTAAGGGCTTTCTTTCTTTCTCAGGTATTTCCTCCTCAAAAAACGTTGTTGCATTCTTGATTGATTCAAACTCCTCTGTTCTTCTTGCTAACATCCTCTCCCTGAAGAGTTTTTGTGCAACCAAGCCAATGACCAAAGCACTTATCTCCTTGCTTCCTGGCAGAGTTGCATAACAGCTTATATCGAGGATAGTTATCTTGCCCGGAAGTATAAGGTCTTTTAGAGCAGTTCCATTTTCACTGAAAAGGCCCCATTTTTCTGCAGATACAAACCTGTTTTCAACAGCATCCTTTATGTTTTGCTCAACCTTTTTGTCAGCTTTTACCTCTTTTATTATATCGCTGATTGAAAAATTCTTTTTCTTTTCATTTAAATCTGAGATAACCCTTTCTATCAAAACACCCATTGAGCTGTTTATTGGTATCTCAAAAGTCATGCACCAGTCAGCTGCGTCAAACTCTGATGGAAGTATTGAAAAAGGGAAATCAGTTGGTATGCCTTTTTTCCTGAATTCATCAAAATAACCAGTCGGAGTAAATATCTTTACATCAAAACCAGATGCTTTAAGACCCCAGTCATCCAAAAGGTTTTCATCTTTCTTGTTTGCATACTTCATTGTCCAGTATATGCCCATTGTGTCAAGTATTATAACACTGAGGTTTTTTGATATTTCCTCTGGCAGGGTTGTCATACCTTCTGCTATAACACCTAAAGTATATGATTTTCCACTGCCTCTTTTTCCGCAGACAAAAACAACATGTGATCTGGCAACATCCAGCAATATTGGGTTATATAATGAAGTTACCTGGCCCATCTTTACAAAATGCTTTCCAAGAAGTATTGTGCCGTCAAGGCCAAAGGCCTTTCTGTCTTTTTCACTCCTGCCAATAACTATCTCGTACATACCTAAAACAAAGAAACCTTTAATATAAATATTTGTTGGATTTAACAAGTTATGTCATGATTCAATCAAGTTTAATGTTAAAATCACAATCTAAGATCTTTAAATATATATTTATACGAAGGGGCATATTAGTTTTTTTTCTTATATTCTTTCAGCTCAGCAGTTGCCACTTTTGATAATTCCTCAAAAACATCCCTTGGCTTTTTTTCCTTCTTTTTTACGCTTTTTTTCTTTGTTGTTGTGGTTTTCTTTGCGGTTGTTGTTTTCTCTGGAGTAGGCTTTATAATTTTTGGTTTGCCTATGTCAAGTCTTCCATGAAGCTTTTCCTTTACATCTGTTTTTGGGGGAATAGTAAATGTGCCAAACGCCTTGTCATGCTCCTTGAATCTTTCCCTGTCTCTTATGATTTTTTCCATTGCCTGTTTTCTTCTAAGCTCTAGCG
>Ga0210019_1001437_pt1 | contig 25568 bp, 17 predicted proteins | sample CryGeyCG2114_020_2_FD_183969 | JGI IMG/M metagenome (GOLD analysis project Ga0210019, IMG submission 183969) | Groundwater microbial communities from aquifer - Crystal Geyser CG11_big_fil_rev_8/21/14_0.20 (SPAdes) (version 2) | ecosystem: Environmental > Aquatic > Deep subsurface > Groundwater ...
GCGTGTGTGGAAGGGCTCAACAACGAGATAAAAGTGCTGATGCGGAGGGCGTATGGATATCGAGATGAAGACTATCTCAAACTTAAAATTATAGCGGCCTTTCTACCACCGCTCGGTCGAGGTGCCCGCAAATGACCCACTCATATCCGCGAAGAGCCTTAAAAAGTTATCCATCAGGTGGCGCGTCGGCCCCCGAAGGGAGAGCCGGTGCGTGCCACATGTGGGTAACTACTTGTTGCATTTGAAAACAACTTTCCTCTTCAGTTTATAAACAGATTTTACGACTGAAAAGGCAAATATCGGGAAGCGCGGCTGAATGGACAGCCGGTCACCTGCTCATCTCAAATGTCCGTGGAACGGACGCTATGTCAAGTCTGCCGATATTCTTTAACTCCATGCGTCTAAACTATGACGCGCTCCATATTGCGTCATCTCGTTTAAAGTAGATAATCGCCCACATGAAACCAGCTATCATAAGAATGACGGGTGAGGGGCGGATAAAACTATTCGTCCAGTTCGGAGGACAGGGGGGAAAATGGTTTGATGAACTGAAACGTTCATGGAACGGCATCCCAGCTGTAAAACCCTTGGTAGAGGCCGTTTCCGCGGCTCTTGTCCAAGAATTAAAAAGTGATGATCTTCGGCATTCCGGTCTCTTAGATCAGGGGATAGATATAAAGAAATGGCTTGCCGACGAAAATGCGGTTCCGGACAGTAAATACCTATCAAGTTCTGTTGTCTCTCAACCTGCGGTCTTTATGACGCAGGTTGCAAATCTTCTCTCGGCCGACGCGGCGGGTCTTTCATTGAACGAGCTTGTAAGATCAACTTCGGGCTGTTCTGGACATTCGCAAGGTGTAATGACGGCGATCCTCTTTTCGATGGGGCTTTCAAAAGAGGCCCTTATTAATGAGGCGGTCGGGTTCTCTAAGTGGCTTTTGTGGCAGGGGCTTAGAATGCAGGAATCTTTTCCCGAATATTCTCTGCCAAAAGAGATGATAGCAATGTCCATTGAGGCGGGTTTTGGCCATCCTTCCGCCATGGCTTCGATGGTCGGCGTTAAAGATCTAAAGAAAGACGACGGCATATTCCTATCATTAAAGAACGCCTATAATAGGTCGGTTGTTTCAGGTGAACCCGAAAAGCTTTTTTCTTTGGCCCAAAGATCATCCAAAGACAAAAATACGAGGTTTGAGTTCATTGAGGCGAGCGCCCCGTTCCATTCCCCTTATATGAAAGAAGGCCTTCGGCTTTTCAGAAAAGACATGGAGCGCCTTAAGATCGAGATCAAGCCTTTTTCGCTAATGGTACCGGTCTACTCAACGGCTACTGGCAAGGATCTTAGGAGCTCGGGCAACATTATAGAAGAACTCCTTCAAATGATGTTCTTAACTTCTGTTGACTGGGTGAAGGTTACGAAGAATTTCGTCTCGAACGATCTCCCTTCGCAGGTGATAGATTTTGGCCCGGGAGAGGCCTCCGCAAAACTTACGGAGCTTAATATCAAAGGTTTTGGCTCGAATATTATCACATATCCCAAGTTCATCTCAGCCGATGAAAAGGACGTCTCTATTCAAAGACCATGGAGGGAATACGGCCCTGCGAAGTTCGTTAAATTTACCGGATATAATCCGGTGTTCGGCGGAGGCATGACGCCAACCACGATGGAGCCTGATCTCACGATCGCGGCCGCAAATGCCGGTTTTATCGTGGAACTTGCTGGAGGCGGACAGGTCACAGAAAGCATATTCAGAGAACGCCTGAACGAAATAAAGGGGAAGCTGGAAAAGGGGAGAGGGATAATAATAAACACGCTCTTTTTAGACCCGTATCTTTGGAAGCTTCATTCCGATCTGATACCAAAGTTAAAAATGGAAGGATATCCCATAATCGGCGTGACCATATCGGCAGGGGTCCCGGAAAAGGACGATGCCGTAAAGATGATCGAAACATTCAATAAGGCGGGGATATGGTGCAACTCTTTTAAGGTGGGTACCAGCGAACAGATAGAGAAGGTCCTTGATATTGCGGATGCGGTAGCGTGTCGCCCCCGCAAAAGCGGGGACCTGGGTCATGCCCCCGAGATTCCCGCTTCTTCCGCGAGGATGACGGTGATCATCCAGATAGAAGGCGGAAAAGCAGGGGGCCATCATTCGTGGGAAGAGCTAAAACCCCTGGTCCTTAAGAACTATGAGAGGATAAGAAGAAGGGAAAACATCCTTCTTGCGGTTGGCGGCGGAATATCTTCCAAAGAAGAGGCGTTAAAATGGTTCGAAGGTGTTTGGCACGGCATTGATGACATTCCGCAAATGCCCGTGGATGCCATATTTGTGGGGACCGTTCTCATGGCCTCAAAAGAGGCAAGGACAAATAACGACGTTAAAGAATTTTTAAAGAGACTTGAAGGAACGAGCGACTGGTTAAAGAAACACGAGGTGAAAAGCGGGATGACGTCCGGCGAGTCGTCGCTTGGCGCCGACATATATTATGTCGAGAATAGCGCCGCAAAGGCGGCAAGGCTTTTGGAAGAACCGTCCGTCTCCAAGGCAACGATAATAGAAGCGCTTAAGCAAACCTCAAAGCCATTCTTCGGTGATATCGAGAAGATGACATATGGCGAGGTGATAAATCGTATGATATCCCTCATGGCGCCGGGAAATATCGCCCCGCACATACCCCGCTTTGGCCCATGGTACGACATCTCTTTCAGGGATCGAGCAAGAAAGTTCGCGCAAAGGGTAAGTGAAAGGTTTGGGTCCGTCAAAAAAGGGTTTGATTCTCTTCTTCATCCGGAAGACTGCGATTATTTCTTGTGGCTCTGCAAACTCCCCGGAAAGCCCGTGAATTTCGTTCCTGTGATAGATGAGAACGTGAAGAAATGGTTCAAGAGCGATTCGCTGTGGCAGTCGCACGACCCGAGGTTCTCGGCGGACGAGGTCTTCATAATGCCTGGCCCGGTCTCTGTTGGGGCAATAAAAGATATAGATAGGCCGGTTGCAGATATCTTAAAAGAGCTCTGCGGCAAAAAATATCACGTAACCGCCGGCAGACCCGAACATGATGTATCAGCTCTGTATGAAAAGGTCTGGGGTGATACCCAAAAAGAAACGGTGGAGGTCTCGGTAACCAAAAGCGCTATCAAAAAATATAACGCATCTATTGGGGAGAAGGGCAAGCCATTCATCCTGGGCTTAGATAACAGTCTCAAGGCCCCGCTTACCATGTCATTCGTCTTTGCATGGGAGACCGTTCTTTCCGTCATCCTTAAAAATGTGGACAAAGAGCTCCTCTCAAAACTTGTACAACTAAGCTTCAGGGTAGAGAATAATAGAGAAGGTTCATCGTATATTTCCGAGGGAGATGCTCTCACGGCGAGCTCCTTTCTTAAGGCTATTAATAAGAGCGGCGACGGTGCCGTTCTTTCGGTTGAAAGCGATATTTTAGGCAAAGATGTTTCGCTCAAGATGGAGAACAGGTTCTTTATAAGGTCGATGAATGCCATGTCAGGTACGGCAGATTCGCACCACGGTAACGAAGAGAAAAAACTTTCAAACCCTAAAGTCCTGTTCGAAGATAAGATAAAGGGAATAAACGATACAGGGATCTACGCAGAGAGCTCGGGCGATAAAAATCCGATACATTTAGATGACATCGTGGCCGTTCGGGCGGGCTTTAAGGGAAAGATCGTTCACGGGATGTGGACGTCCGCCGCGGCGCTCTCAAAGCTCTGTTATCATTTAACACCCAAAGACCCTTCGCTTGTCACCATGTGGGAGTCAAGCTTTGAGGCCCCTCTTTACCCTTCGGAAGAACTGAGCGTAACATCGGAGCATGTCGGGAATATAAAAGGGGGAAAGATAGTGACCGTATCGCTCAAGAACAAGGAAGGCATAACGGTGCTGAACGGGAAGGCATATGTAAGGGGCGGCAAAACGGCATATATCTTCACTGGTCAGGGTTCGCAGGAGAAGGGTATGGGCATGGATGGATACGAGAGTTCACCTGCCGCAAGGGATATATGGGAGCGGGCAGATAGACTTTGCAAGGGAGAACTCGGTTTTTCTATTCTAAAGATAGTCAGAGAGAATCCGAAAGAGATGTTCGTTGGCAGGGAAAAGGTCTTTCATCCTAAAGGTGTGCTCAATCTTACTCAGTTCACCCAGGTCGCACTTACAACCCTTGCGATGGCGCAGGTTGCGGAGCTCAAAGAAATGGGGGCGTATGACGAACAGGCGGTATTTTGCGGACATTCGCTAGGCGAATATGCCGCGCTGTCGTCATCCGGCATAATACCCTTAAAAGAGGTGATAAAAACGGTCTATCAGCGCGGTCTTACCATGCAGAACTTTGTGCCGCGTGATGAGAACGGGGTCTCTCCGTACGGTATGTGCGTTGTGCGGCCAAATATCGTCAAGATGGGGCATGCAGAACTAGAGGGGCTTGTTAACGACATCGCAAAGAAGAACGGCGGCTCTCTTGAGGTGGTGAACTATAATATTGAGCACGAACAATATTCAGTGACGGGAGAAAAGCGCCTCTTGAAAAAACTGACACAGTTCCTGAAAGAGAAGGAAGCTCACCACAGATCAACCAAAGCAAGCCTGATACTTTTAGAAGGGATAGACGTCCCGTTCCATTCGACCGTCCTTAGGAGCGGAGTAGATGCATTTAGGGAGACACTGGAAAGAATGATACCAAAGGAGATCGAACCGTCACTCCTTAAGGACCGCTATATCCCGAATCTTAACGCCGAACCATTTCAAACAACGGTTGATTACGTAAAAAGGATGCACCGGTTGACCGAAAGCCCGATTCTAAAGGGCATTTTGGATGAGTCTGCTCGTCGGAGCACGCCCACGCACCCCTCGACTCCGCTCGGGGCATGCTTACGCACTATTCTGATCGAGCTCCTTGCCTACCAATTTGCATCTCCCGTTCAATGGATAAAGACGCAGGAGCGTCTTTTAGGTCATGATAACGTCATAGAGATCGGGCCAAAACCCGTTCTCACAGGCATGATGCAGAGAACGCTTTTGAAAAAAGGCGCTGGGACAAGCGTCAAGGCCGTGCATGTCGGCGAAATATTAAGGAGCTAATTTTATGGATACTGCATTTAATTCACTTAAGACGATCCTGGCGCTCAAACTTCGAATGAGGGCGGATGAGATAGGAGATTCCGACACCATCGAAAAGCTCTGCGGCGGCAATTCCGCAAGGCGAAACGAAATCCTTGCAGATATCGGCAACGAGTTTCAAGTGGCACCGCTAGATGATGCGCATAATCAGCCGCTAACGATCCTTTCACAGACTATCGTCAAAAGGACAAAATACGATTCAATGGGCCCCTATTTGAGCGCGAGCATAGATAATATATTAAAGGATAAGCTCGCCCTTACAAAGGGGAAGATAGCTGAATATCTGCAAGGCGAATGGGGAATAACGAACGGCCATGCTTCCGACATACTCAAGACCATTGCGCTTCTTTCAAGAGAAGGCGATTCGGTGAGGGCTGGCGGACTTTCTCCGATAGGTATAAGGACGAGGCTCTCATCGCAAGACGATGCCAATAAGTGGATAGATAAGGCCCTAGCCGAATATGAAAGGTCGGCAGGTGTCAGCTTTGCCAAGAAAGAGGCGACCGCGGTCTCCGGCGGTGGCGTGGACCCAAGGGCGATAAAAGAGCTCGAAGCTAAATTCTCAGGCGTTGCAAGGGAGTTCGCTAAGATCTCCGGCTCAAGTTTTCATGAAAAGATCAGCGAACCGGAAGATAACGACAAGGAAACTCTTACGCTTTTAAGGAAAGAACTTGGGACGAGGTTTGAGAAGGTCATCGAGCCCATATTTAACGAAAAGAAAATCGTGAGTTTCAGGTCCAACTGGGCGTGGGCGAAAAAAGAGATGGTGAAATTGTACTATGAAGAAGCAGGAGGAGGGAAGCAGGAAGATGGAAGCCGGATATTTGAAAGGAATGCGAGCGAAGAACTTTTGAAGACGGCCGAGTTCTATAAATTAGATGATATTGCGGAGGCCATAAAAGAGGGTCTGGGGAAAAAAGGAAGATTTGCAGGAAAGATCGCGCTTGTCACAGGCGCCGGCCCTAATTCTATTGCCAGCGAGATAGTCAAGAAGTTCCTTGAAGAAGGGGCGAGGGTCGTTGTTGCGACATCCACATATAGTGGCGAGAGGGTCGAGTTCTTCAAAAAGCTCTATCAGTCGTCCTGTTCGAACGGAAGCGAGCTTTATCTTCTACCGGCAAATCAGGGTTCAAGGCGTGATATCGAGGAGTTGATCAAGTGGACCGTTTCAAGATTCAATATTCCCGACTATCTAATACCTTTCGGTGCGGTTAAAGAGCTGGGTTATACTGCGGATTCTTTGGGCGGCGAGTCGTCCACTACGCTTCGCGTACTTTTGCAGGGGGTCGTTTGGTTTGCGGGAGAAACGGCTCGCGCGGCAAGGGAGACCAATCTTAGCTGTACGTGCGTTCTACCTCTCTCTCCCAATCATGGTGAGATCGGCGGCGACGGATTCTACGCCGAGACAAAGCTTGCACTGGAAGCGCTTATCAATAAATCGACCTCGGAATATGATACCCTTGGAAAATATATAAAGTTCATCGGTGCGCGCATTGGATGGACAAGGGGGACCGGACTCATGAGGGCCAACGATGTTGTGGCGGATGAACTTGAAAAGAGATTCGATGTTAAGACCTATACCCAATGCGAGATGTCCGATCTGATAGTTTCACTTTTAGACAAGCCGCAAGGCATCTTTGATCTTTCGGGAGGGATAGGTAGGGTCGAGGGGCTGGGAAAGATAATAAAAGAGGTGAAAGGCATGCCCCGAGCGGAGTCGAGGGGTGGTTCAAAAGCATGCCCCGAGCGGAGTCGATGGGTTGCCGCTTCAGAAGGGCCAAAGAAATCGGATCCAAATATCTACGCCTTTTCCAAACCCCAACCACTAGACTCCAAACCCTTGACGAGCGCCGACGACCGGTCACGAATTCCGGTCATCATCGGTTTCGGCGAGGTCTCACCCTACGGCAACGCGCGCTCGCGATTTGAGTTCGAGACGCACGGTCAACTTACCGTAACCTCTGCGTTCGAGCTTGCGTGGTTCATGGGGCTCATTCAATATTCAAATACCGATAAATATGTCGGCTGGGTAGACTCAAAGACAGAAGAGGCGGTAGCAGAATCAGAGGTCATTGAAAGATACGGCGCACATATCTTGGATCACACTGGGATAAGAACGGTCGAAAAAGATGCGGCCGGCTTTGATCCTAAGGCTTTGACTGTATACTCCGATATCATCCTTGAGGACGACCTTCTGTTTCCGCTGGAATCGAAGGCGGCGGCGGCATCATATCTTAATAGCGAGAACCTAGAACTTACGCAGGATAAATTGACCCAAAAATATTTTATAAAGGCAAAAAAAGGTTCAACGATCAAGCTACCCAGGGTCATCTCCCATTCCCGATATGTTGCCGGTCAGATACCGACCGGCTTTGACGCCTCAAGGTTCGGCGTTTCCAAGGATCTTGCCTATCAGATCGACAGGCTTTCACTCTTTAATTTCGTTGCTTCATCTGAAGCCTTTCTTTCGGCAGGGTTAACGCCCGATGAACTCTCAAAAGAGATCCATCCTTCAAAGATAGGCAATACTCAAGGGTCCGGAATGGGCGGAATGACGGCGCTGAATCGGCTCTATCACGACTGGAAAGAGGATAAGGAACGCAAGGGCGATGTTCTTCAGGAGACGCTTATAAGCACGATACCGGCATGGATAACCCAGAGCTTCACCGGCGGATACGGCCCCTCAATAAATCCCGTTGCCGCATGTGCGACGGCGGTGGTTTCTCTTTCGGCGGCATTTGACCTTATCACTTCGGGCAGGGCGGACCTTGTGGTTGCCGGAGGGTTCGACGACCTAAACCCCGAAGGGATGATAGGTTTTGCCGACATGGCGGCAACGGCCTCAACCGACGAGATGCTTGCAAAGGGGATAGATATCAAAAAGATGAGCCGTCCTAACGATTCAAGAAGGGGCGGGTTTATAGAGGCGCAAGGCGGCGGAACGATGCTGGTAACGACGCTCGAAAAAGCGGTGTCGATGGGTCTTCCTATCTATGCGGTACTTGGATTCACCGCCACACATTCAGACGGTTATAATACGTCGATTCCCGCACCGGGGCTCGGCCTTCTTTCAATAGCAAGGGGCGGAAACGATTCTCCGCTTGGAAAAGCGCTTTCAAGGTTTGGAATGACAGCAGATGATATCACCGTTGTTTCAAAACACGATACTTCGACAGGCGCCAACGATCCCAATGAGAGCGAGCTTCATCATCTGATACAGAAAAAGCTCGGGAGGCGCGAGGGGAACCCGCTCATCGTCCATTCACAAAAATCGCTTTTGGGTCACAGTAAAGGTGGCTCAGGGGCTTGGGCCGCTAACGCCGCGGTGCAGATGCTTAGTTCAGGAACTGTCCCTGGCAACAGAAATCTTGAAGACGTGGACAACAAGATGAAAAGATTTAACACTCTTTCATTTACCGACGAAACGATAGAGCTTGGAGATAGCGCAATAAGGTCGGTCATTATTACAAGTCTTGGTTTCGGTCATATCGGCGGCGCGGCGCTTTTCATTCACTCGTCATATGTGCTTTCACATCTTTCAGTCGAAGAGCTTAGTAAGTATCGAACGAAATTATCGGAAAGGGAAAAAATAAAGATCAGGCGCGAATGGATGGCAAAAATGGGGAAAGAGCCATATTTTAAGGCCGTTTCCGAAAGAAAATATAAGGGTGCAGAGGAAGAGGCCAAATTTTTACTTGATTGAGAACCTCTTAACTGTTAGGGGCTCAAAAAAATAAAAGGAGCCCCAAAATGAAAAAGATAGTTCTTCTCATTCTAGCAGCAGCTTTATTGTCGATCCCGACGGGAAAGATATTCGCAGGAAGCTTAAATGACAAGATAGACGACCTTCAGAGCCAGATAGACGAGCTCAAAAAACAGAATCAAGACCCATCAAAGAAGGCGGCCGTAGGTTCTAAATTCCCGGTCGATCTCTACGGGTTCGTTGCCGCACAGATGTTCCTTGGCACTGCGCGTACTCAGTTGTACGGCGGGCTTAATTCGGTCGCCGCCCAGTCAAGGGTTATAAATAAGGACGTAGCGAACGGCGGACGCCATACTTGGTTCAGTGCTACCCCTCAGAACAGCCGTATAGGTCTTAACTGGACCGGTTCTAAAATCTCCAATAAGCTTACCATGAAGGGTCTTTTCGAGCTTGATTTCGTCAATGTGTTGAATCAAACGTCATATGGTACATCTCCTATTCCAAGGATCAGGCACCTTTACGGAGAGCTTGCATCAAGCGACAACTGGTCGCTTCTCTTTGGACAGACATGGGACCTTTTTTCACCGCTCAACACAACGTCTTTGAGCCTTGGAGGTAACCTGTGGTTCCAGGGGAACATGGGTTTCCGCCGCCCTCAGGTAAGGTTCACCTATAATTTTATCATAGACGATGTTAACAGCGTAAAGACCGCAGTAAGCGCCGACCTCCCCTCTAACACAGATGATCTTACGAACAGCGGTATATCGAGCGGCATCCCCTTGGGTGAAGCACTGGCACAGTATAACCGCAAGATGAAATATGGTGACCTCGTCCTTGCAGCATCCGGTATTATGGGGACGAACACCATAAACGGCGGATATAAGAAAATGACGGGCGTTGCAGGCAGCCTTCACATTCCTTTCCATAAATATTTCAAGTTCACATCAGAAGTGCAATACGGCCAGGACATGGGTATATTCTTAAGCTACGTCAATTCTACAGGCAATAGCTGGGGCGGTCGCGACCTCGGCATATGGGGTCAAATAGCCTCGCAGTGGTGGGACAAGTTTGACACAGCCGTAGGCTACGGTATCGATGACATGAAGTCGTCCAAGGTCGCTACAGGGAACGTCGACAGGAACCATGTGGCATTCGCAAATTTCCGGGTCTTCCCGATCAAACCTTTCCATGTCGGTCTTGAATACGACCATATGAGGACCACATACAAGGGGAGCGGACCTTCGCAGGCGAACATTATCTTTACCAATCTTGTCTACAGCTTCTAAAAAAGTGTCATTCTGAGCCGAAGGCGAAGAATCCCGTGCTGTTAATTTGTTTTACTGGATTTTTCGCGTTTCGCTCAGGATGATATTACCCACAGGGATAACCGTTCTTAAGTTTCCATTCGCACTGTATCTGCCATCTCATGACATTTTCATCGAATACGGGATCGACGAACTTGTGCCATGCGGCGGGGACGAAGATGTCCACGGTATTGAACAGCGAATTTCCTATCCTATCGTACCACGCTACATCGTCAGCATCACCTAATATAGCCCTGTCGTTGCGATATTTCTTCATTGCAGAGTACCATTCCTCTCTTGCGCCTACTGATGCCGGCTCGTCGAACTGATTATATACTGCCTCTGCAAGGGTGGGGGCGGCATCGGCAATAAGATAAACAAGACCGCCCTTGCTCAAAAGGTTTTCTGTGTTGGCAATGAACCTTGTTGCGATTTCGGGCGCAAGAAGCCGCTGTGCGGCCGGTTTCCATGCGCCGTAGACAACGCCCGTTCCAACGAGTCCTGTGATTTCAGCCGCCTTTTCGGACATCCCGAGATTTGTGGCTGTTCCTTCTATTCCTTTATATATAAAAGCTGATGCGCCGAGGCCTCCGAAGAAGCTCTTAAGCCCCATTGCTCCGGCCGCCGCGGAATATCCCTTGAATATCTTTTCTGCGGCCACCTGAAGAGTTTTTTCGATAACAACAGCGGTCGCGATCGTAGAATAGCCTTGGGCTACCGCTTCAAGATGAGAATCGGGTTTTCCGAACAACGCCCCCACAACATCCCTTGCGCAAAGGAACGTTAACGCTCCAAAGATAGTCGGTCCGCCTATTTCAACAGAGAATTTATGTATATTTCTTATGAAATTTTTAGCTATGGCGGGTTTAAATAGGTTAGGATCGTATATTTCAATAGCATCTTCCGGAGTTGCAGGTCGTGTCGCGGACTCGCCGGTTCTTGGCTGAGCTTTTTCCTTCGAGCGAACAACCACTTTTGAGCCTCCGTTCAAAGGCGGAAGATTTTCCAGAATGACGGCCGCCTCCGGCGGAACGTCTTTTCCTATCGCTTTCATCCAGTCTATCCAATCGACCGCGCGCTTTGCCCGCTGGAACTGGAGTTTTTCAACAGATAGGCGCGCCTTTTCAGCCTGGGCTATTATCTTATCGGAGACCGGCGTTCTGTCATCGACCACGAGTCTGTCATATTCAAGGAACGCCCTGTCGGTTGAACCAAGCGTGGCATATTCTCGTGCTTTACTCAGAGTTGGATCAATGCTCTTATTTACACCACGCGCAACCACCACATTCCTGAGCCTTTCAGGCGGCTCCTTATTTATATAGCGTTTCAGATTGTCCACCTCGCGCCATGCAGCGACCTCTTCGTATAGGTCAAGCGCCAAAAGATTTGCCTCTCTCACCTCACCAAGTTGTTGTGCCATTAACGCCTTTATCTCCGCGACCGCCGCGTTTCGTGCTACAGGGTCTCCTGCAATTATAGCCATTTCCATATTCCTGAGCGATTTCTTGAATTCCCCCCTGAATTCGCTCTTAAAATGTTCTATGAACGCCTTTCTTATCCTTGTGATGTGGTCATTAAGAACGTTCGCTTCCGCTTCACCGGTGTTCTCCGGACCTGTTACGGACATCTTCGACGACGTTTCCCTTAGCAGCCAGTCGATCGTCTGTTCCAATTTGACGCTCCATTGTTGTCTCGCCAACTTGGTCGCTAGGCGTGATATCTTTTCGGAAGGCGATCCTGATTCGATCTGAAAACTTTCTTTGTGAACGAAGGCCCGAATTGCCTGCAGTCTGTTAAAGAACCTTAAGTAAGCTCTTCCCACTTCGCTTTTCGCAAGTGATCGATTGTTTGTAACCTCCGTTGCAAGTCTGCGGTATCTCTCTGTATCGGACTTTGATATAAAAAAGCTCCTACTCCTTCCATCCGTTATCATAACGGCGTCCTCTATCGTTTCAGCGTTCCCCTTTACGACAAACACATTTCCCTTTTCGAACGAAAGAGGGCTTACAGGATGAGGCTCTCCTTCCACATAGAGAGATGTCTTTGGGCCTCTGCCTATTCTAGGCTCGTTCTGATTGAATTCAAAACGTGCTGTTTCTTTTCCCGCTTCATTTTGAACGATTATTCCGACCCTCATAGGGCCCTCCCGACCCGCAACCTCTTTAAGTATCCTTAGGAACCACGGATATTCTCCAAGTTGAGCCTGCTCCGTCATTTTGAGGGCCAGATTGGTGCCTCTAAGGGCGATGTCGGCATGATTCGTTCTGGCGTCAATTATCTTTTGTACGACGGGATTTTTTTCAACGAGTCTTACAATGAATTCTTCTTCTGTTTTTGTAAGTTTTGAGCCGGAAGCTATCTTTTCCGCAAGGTCGTCCATTAGTTTGGAGATGGTGAACCTGCCCATTGGTTTACCCATCACCTCTTTGCTTATGTTGATATCGAACTGATTTAGCTTAACGTTCGGCACCGTGGATTTAGATGTAGAAGTAGCCTTGAGGGCAGAGCTCAATTCTTTTAGCACATCTTTTATTGCGTCCAGCTCGATCATTATTCTATCGTGTCGCATCTCTTTAAGGAACGGTTGTTGTGATTCTGTAACGGAAGGGTCGATGGTTGCCGGCCCTTCTGCCATCTTTGCCTCGGCTATCGCTGCGAATATCAGGCTCCATTCACCGCGTTGTCCGAACCCATGCTCCTCTGCCGAAAGTCTTGCGATCGAATAGGCCTGCATGGGGGAGATGCCGTACCTCTCTGCAATGATGTTTATATCATGGGCGGTTATTATGAATGGGTCCGGATTTATTTTCGCTAAGGGATGATGTGGGTCGAACCTGAAAAGCAGATCGAATGAATGTTTGATGGCTTCCGTCGGTTTCATGTCGGGCCATTCGCCAAGGAGTCTTGCCACGCCGTTGGAAAAAGAGCGGGCATCATATAGCGTCTCGTAAACAAGCGTTTCTTTTGGAGTGGGGGGCTTTGGGATCAATCTCTTGATCTGCCTGACCAGCGGCTGGGCGAGCCTTTCTCCCAGCTTTCCGCCCAGATGTCTTCCAAGCCATTTAAGACCTCCAAGCATGATATTTACAATGCCAAGCATCTCAGCGTCGGCTTGAAAACAAATTTTGTCTTCGTCATTGAATGATGAGGATTTTGAAACGTCCTCAAAAGGAGGCTCTGCCGCAATGCACAATTCAGCTAATAATGGCGCCGAGGGTATTCCGGCAATTGATGTTGCCATACTCCCCTCCCTCGAAAATGCTAACGGCCCTTACACAAAAAACCCGTGAGTAATGTCACGGGCCATTAAAGAGCTTCCGATCCCTCTTGTTGCGATATGAATTTTTGCGCCATTTTCCTTCTCTCGATTTTTCTTGGGGTAATTATATCTTTTTGGAAGCTTAGGCACAAGTGAATTTTTATACATATTATGGATATATATTGTACGTTCAATATAACAGCTTGATTTTTAATGAGTATTTGATATTAATAACGACATGAAAAAGAAAGCGATTTTTATTTTTATCCCTTTTGCGGTGATCGTTCTGGTCGCCGGGACCATTCTCTTTGTCATAAATTTCAACAAGGCAAAGGGGGGTGCAAAGAGCTTGGGCTCGATGACCTCCCAGGAGATCGGGAGTGAGCTGAAGAAGATAGGAGAGGAGCGTCTGAGGGGAAAGATGTACGCGCCGCTCATTGCAACGTACAAGAAGATGCTGGAACAGATGCCTGATAATATCGATCTGAAGAAAAAGCTGGCCTTTGCCTATTTTGGCGCCGCTGAATATGAAAAAGCGAGGCCGCTTTTGGAAGAGGTCTCAAAGTCCGGTCTTAAAGACGATGAGGTCTTTCGCGAACTTGAATTCATCGGATCCTTGAAGCAATAAAAACCCCGCCGGTTTTACGCGGCGGGGTCAAGTTCCGGTTCAGAAAACACCTCATTGTGGCGGGCCCTGGAAGTTGCATGGATTGCTTGGCTGTTGGCAGAGTTGCTGGCATGCCGCTGGGTCTGTCAACCCCTTATCTTTACATGCCTCTGGCATGTATTGCTGGTCATCTCCTCCTTCGCCATCAAAGCCGCCCCCCTCGCGCTGGAAGTCGGGTTGTTCCATGTTATAGTTCGCTGCGCAGGGGCCGTCTTCATTGTATTTCCAGTTGATCTGTGCGGTAGCTGGGGCCGCGTCGTCGTTATACAGCATTTGATTGATCGTTAGACCTTCTCCCCATTCCAGATTAACGTCAAAAAAACCGGTTGGGTCAGCTGGAATCGTAAACTCCTCGCATGTGCCCTCTTTCGGTAAGCAATACTTTTTTTCTACTGGATTCGCAGGCGCAATGAACACGTTGTCCGGGATCGGCCATGGGTCAGGACAGTCATTCGTTGAGAGACTCAGTTTTCCACCGAACACGCCAAAGGCCTCTGCTCCGCCGCCGTCATTTGCCATTTCATCCATGCCATTGCTCTGTTCCTGCTCGCCGCAGTTGTATCCGCCCATCCCCTCATTATTGCGAGCCTTCTGTTCGATCGCCTGACACTTCATCATCTGCGTTTCAGCTGTTGCCATCTGGGACTCGGTCATATTCTGAAAATTGATCTCCGAGAACGTTCCCGCGCAATCCCAGTTTCTCGAGAATGCTATCGAGCCTGTGTCTTTACTGATACTGGCAACATCGTAAGCGCTCACCTCGTCATAATATGCAGCGCCTGTTGAGGCGATTCTTGTGAAGAACTGCGAATACGTGGTATCACTGAAATCGCCAGTGCTGGCCACGTTGGAAATCGCGAAGCATTCAACGCCTACATTTTCCATTTGTCCGCATGAGCCGCCCGCTTCTCCTAACACCATCGGTTTGACGGTATTGCTTGGCGATTCTGGATCAAACAGCGGGTTTGGGCATAGCACGATGTCGTTCATATTGGCCGCTGTGATGTCGATCCCAAGTTCCACGCTTAGTCTTGTCAAGAAATCCGCCTTATTTGCGGTAGGAATATCATACGGTATCATATTGGTGACGCGCATTCCAGGCATCTTTCCGCTGAAGCTGAATTTTGCGCATCCCGCGTCCTTATTGAAGTGGGCATATGTCTTTCCGTCAAAAATAGAGGACGTGTTCGTGAAAGGGTCTGAGAACTCTCCGCCAAAGGCCCCGATTATTTTATTGCTCGAATCTGTACCGACATATTCGAAATCAATGTGGCCGCTTCCGAATCCGCCGCTCATCCATCCTTCGGCCCCAAGCGTGCTGTCGCTTCCAAGAGTAGGCACCTCATCCACTACCGTTCCTGTTGTTCCGAGGTCAAGACTCACCAAGAATTTCCCCTTTTCCTCATGTCCGCCCCATGCGCCAATGCGGACTACTCCAGCTGTGTAGACAGATCCGCTGGCTCCGTATGTAGCCTCATGGACGAGCGATTCCGAGCCTTCTGCCCCTTCGCACATATCGATCTGAAGTTCGCTATCGATATTTCCTATCCTTATCTTCATTCCGCCATTGCCCGGGCCTTCACCACCCTCCATGCATTTTGCCTTTTCTTCTTCACGCGTGACACCTTCGCACATCTTGCCCCTGTCTTCTTCTGTTTCCTGGGGTTTCTTTATCTGGTAGTAGGCATAGCTTCCGGTTGGAATAGTAATGAGCCCCGCGGCTTCCATTGCCTTTGGATAGCAACGGTCAAGCTGTACCTGCTGGCTCATGCGGAATATCTCGTTCTTGTGCATGTTGGCCTCGCAACCGGCGCGCGATGAACCGCCTTCCTTTCTCATGCCTTCGCCGAAGGTCTTAGCAATGTTCGCCTTTGGTAGCTTGGCAAGATTGGCGCTCCCGCTGTTCGATGAATCATAGCTCGAGAGATCGAGCGTGGGGATATCCGAGAGAGCTTTCACGCTTGCGGTGTCGCCGGGAGAGGTCGGACTGCCAGAGGAACTTCCTCCGCCGCACGAGGCAAAGAACGCCACCATGGCGATCGCGGCCGTCATTCCTACTAGTTTCTTTATCTTCATAATAACCCCCTTGCCTCATCAGATGAGGCCTTTGATAATAATGTTATTGTATGCTACGTTTACCCTAACTCGTTATGCGCCCAATCCTCCTTTCTTTTATTCTGGAATACTATCACGTATCAAAAAAAATGTAAAAACATTTCTATTCTTAATTTGAAAGAGCAGTTACCCTTCTAGAGTAGCATTTAACGTGCCAACCTTGATCGTTGTAACGGGCTAATTTGATGACGAAAATAAATGTGTCGTTTTTGGGGGGGGTGGGTGTTTTTCTATTTGGCGGGTGTTTATATACCCGCTAAAATGGGGTTTTGTCGCAAAATACTTGTCGCAAATACTTTATGTTGCAAATTTTGGTGCCCTGTGGTCGATTTAATAGGCTAATGAAACTTCAAGGGAAAAGGGTTGTCGTTGCGGGTGGTGCCGGAAGATTGGGGCGTCTTGTTACGCTTTCTCTCGCAAAAGAAGGCGCCATGCTCTCGATCTATTATAATAGATCAAAGATAGCGGCCGCAGAATTGGTAGCTGAGATCGAAAAAATGGGCGGCAAGGCCCACGCGACAAAGGTCGATCTTGCGAAGTTAAGTAATATCAAGAAGGCCATTAGATCTTCTGCAAAGTTTTTAGGCGGAATAGACGTTCTCATAGATTGCGCAGGAGTTTTTGATGTTCCGCAAAAGAAGTGGCAGGAGCTGTTCGATATAAATCTAAAGGCGCCATATTTTTTAGTAGATGCGGCTACCCCATATCTTAAAAGATCAAAAAATGGCAAAATTATACTCATTGCCGATACCTACGGCCAGTCGCCATCGGCAAAATTTTTGGCCTACGGGATAACCAAGGCGGGAGTTATTGCAATGACAAAGGGCTATGCCAAAGCGCTTGCGCCGAATGTGCTTGTGAATTGTGTGTGTCCGGGGGTTATAGAGTTCGGAGTTCGGAGCTCGGAGCTCAAAATAAAAAGCTCCGACGAGAGGGCCGTGGCAGCATCATTGCTTAATAAATCTGTTAGCGCGAACGACGTGGCCGATGCGATACTTTTTCTGGCGCGAAACGACAGCATGACGGGTCAGGCTGTTTATATAGACGGAGGAAGATATATATGAAATCGCAATGTCCAAGATCCAATAACCAAACAAATCCCATATTTCAAATTACGAAGTCGTTCTCATTCTGCTATGGACACAGGCTTTATAAGGATCCTGGAAAATGCGGACACATTCACGGGCATACGGGTAGCGTTGATATAACCCTAGAATCGGAAAAGCTCGACGATTTGGGGATGCTCAAGAACTTTGATACGCTAAAAAGTATCATGGGAAAATGGATAGATGAGAACATCGACCACAGGATGCTTCTGAATAAAGAAGATCCGCTTGTTAATATCCTGAATGACGCCGGCGAAAAGATCTTTGTACTCGATTCGAACCCAACAGCTGAAAATATGGCGCGGACCATATTTAATGTCGCATCTATGAACGGACTCCCCGTTAAGAGCGCGACCTTCTGGGAATCTCCCACCGCGAGCGCCAACTATTCAAAATAAGGCTCTTCGCGGATTCGAGCGGGTCTTTTGCGAGACATTTATGCTGAGTGGCTCATAACATTCTTGGGTAACTTTTTGCGCCATACTCAAGAAGTAGTTACCCGCCCACACGCACACCAGCCCCTTACGGGCTGGTGTGCGCGCGTGGATAACTACTTGTCGCACTTGAAAACAACTTTCTTCTTCAGTTTATAAACAGAGGATTCACGTCTATAGTATTTCAACTTCTTATTCGTATGCCAGTGCGAATAAGAAGTTAGAAATACTCATAGTTTTTAACAAGGGTATTACTACCAAAGGTTAAAATACTATAATTGCTGATTCCCGCCATTTTGTCCCGCAAAAGACCAGCTCAAATCCGCGAAGAGCCCAAAATAAGTTTTTCTTGAATTTTTAGAAAAAACGTGTAGGTCTGCAACCGATTTGTAACGGGGCGTGGCTCAGCCTGGCTAGAGCGCGTGGTTCGGGTCCACGATGTCGGAGGTTCAAATCCTCTCGCCCCGACAATGGAGCCCTGCACCGAGAGGTGCAGGGAGGAATTGGATTCATAAAATATCATTGAATTGTCTTGACTTTTTTATACAAAAGCTAGATTATATAGGAAAGTTATGATGAATTTATCGACAGCCTAAGGGGGATGGAGATATGGACCAAAAGCAAGTTTTCACCACAGGGGAAGTAGCGGGCCTTTTGCACATTCACCAGACAACGGTAATAGACTGGGCCAAGAAGGGTTTTGTTAAGAGCTATCGCACGCCAGGCGGCCATAGGAGGATAGAGAAGGAGTCTCTTTTGATGTTCTTGCACTGCCACAAAATGCCGATACCGGCCGAACTTGAATCAAGAAATAAACCCGCCGAAAACCCAGCCCTCTTAGAACACAGGCGTCCTCACATTATTAGATAATAATATCAATGTGTTAGAGCTTCAAAAAAAGATAGCAACATTTTCTAAAGATAGCCGATAAGTATACCAGAGGTAAGAACTCGTGTGAAAAAGGGTGTCTCAAAAAAGAAAAGGGCAAAACCAAGGTCGGTGAAAAATGAAGGTGTATCTATTTTTCACCGCACGGTGCCACTTTCTATTCCCATCAAAGTAGTTCTTCTAACGGGCGCTGTTTATATCTCCATGCTCGTTGTCTCGACCGTTCTTGTTTCTCTTTTAAGGATCGATACCGGTTGCCTTGTCCTTGGGGTCCCATTCAGACATGTTTTGTGGGGGTTCCAGATATTTATTGTCGCAGGCGTTGCCACCGTTGCAACGCATCTTTTTTTAGATGAACCCTTGAGCAAACTTGCAAGCGTAATGGGCAGGGCCGAAAAGGGCGATTTTCTTGTTCGTGCGCCCGAGATAAGCGACGACGAGCTCGGATCTCTTTCAAAGAACTTCAACCAGATGCTTTCGCACATAACGAACCTCACCGCCACAAAGATCCAGGCGGAGCAGGACCTTCTTTACGCGCAACGAGAGCTGAAGTTTAAGACCCAGCTTTCGGAACAGAGCAAGGTTATAAAAGAGAACAATAAAATGCTCGAAGCGCTTGTTAAGGACCTTTCGCTACTTTATGAGATAGGTCAGGGTGTCAACTCTGCGATAGAATCCGAAGAGCTCTTCAGGGTCATTACCGAGGTCCTGCAACAACGCCTTAAGCTCGACAAGTTCGCCATCCTTTTAAAAGATGAAACGGGTGAGTTTTTGCAGGTGAGGGCGGCCTATGGTTTTGCCGAGAGCGATCACATGCTTGACAAGGGTTTTAGGCTGGGCGAGGGGGTTACGGGAGAGGCGGTAAAGACCGGCGAGACCATTTATATAAGCGACACAACAAGAGAAGAGCGCTTTCTTCATTATAAGGGCGAAGAGATAGTTCAGGGCTCGTTTCTTTCAACTCCGCTCATCTTCAAGAAAGACGTCTTCGGGGTGATAAATTTTCACAGGCCAAAGGTCGATTCGTTCTCGGACGAAGAGATAAGGCTTTTGAACCTTGTTGCGAATCAGGTGGCCCTTGCTATCGAGAACGCCAAGCTTTATTCGAAGGCACGCGAACTTTCGATAAAAGATGATCTGACGGGTCTTTATAACCGCCGTCATTTCCAGACCGTGCTTCAGATCGAATGGAAGAGGGCGGTACGCTTTCACAGAAACCTCTCGCTTTTGATGATAGACGCCGATCATTTCAAGAAATTGAACGACACATACGGACACTTGCACGGCGACAAGATCCTTAAAGAACTTTCGAACATCCTCAAACGTAATATCCGTGAGATCGACACCGTTGCAAGGTTCGGAGGCGAAGAGTTCATTGTGCTCCTTCCCGATACCGACAAGAATGGGGCCATGGCGGTCGGCGAAAAGTTGAGAAAGATGGCCGAATCCCAGAGATTTACCGAGACACAGTCCGCCCAATCGACACCTGTTACAATAAGCGTAGGGCTTGCTTCCTATCCTGACGATGTTCGTGAGCTGGATGACCTTATTGATCATGCCGACATAGCTCTTTACGACGCAAAGGATGCCGGCAGGAACAGGGTCATTGCATATCCGCAACTCTCCCTCCCTGCAATCCTTGACGCCGTGAGAAAACTCAAAAGGCCCACGCTTGTCTCCTAGGGGCACCTCTAAAAACCCGTAAATTGCTCGTTCGTCCCGAGCCTGTCGAAGGACGAACCGTTATAAATCAACGTGTTGCAATTTTCATGGTTCGACAAGCTCACCATGAACGGAGGTTTTTAGAGGTGCCCCTAGATGATTTCGATAGACAGTTCTCGAACTATCACCTATAGTATTTCAACTTCTTATTCGTATGCCAGTGCGAATAAGAAGTTAGAAATACTTATAGTTTTTAACGGCTCTTCTCCATATCGAGCGGGTCATTTGCGGGACAAGATGGCGGGAAGAAGCGATTAGACGTGAATCATCTGTTTATAAATGAAAAGAAAGTTGTTTTCAAGCGCGACAAGTAGTTATCCACGCACGCGCACCGGTTCTCCCTTCGGGGGCCGGCACGCCACCTGATGGATAATTTTTTACTTACCCAAGAATGTTATGAGCCACTCAGTATAAATGCCCTCAAATCACCCACTCACTTTGGAGAAGAGCCTTTTTAACAAAGGTATTACTAACCAAAGATTAAAATACTATAAATTACATGAACGAATGAGATGCCTGTTTTTTACCGTTATCACCGTAGTTTTTTTGCTTCCCAGCGCACTAGCCGAACCTGTAAAAGAGATAAGGGTGGCGATAGCGAACAATGTCACCCGCCAGGAGATCAAAAAGAACCCCGCCGCTGTTGCCGGGAACGGACTTGCCTCTTTCAGGGGTAAAAAATATCCGGGAAGGATGGACTTTTTCGACAACGGTAACGGCACCCTTACCGCCGTGAACGTGCTTCATTTGGAGGATTATCTTGTGGGCCTCGTTGCGGGCGAGATGCCAAAGGACTGGCCGATAGAGGCGTTAAAGGCGCAGGCGGTAGTTGCCAGGACCTATGCCACATATCAGATCGATGCCAAAAAGGCTTCCGGCTCCGTTTATGACCTTGAATCAGGAATAATGGACCAGGTCTATGTTGGTTTTGTAGATGACAAAAGGGTGGACGAGACGGTCAATTCAACTCGCGGCGAGATCCTTACGCACAAGGGGCGACCGATAAAATCATTCTTCAGTTCCACATGCGGAGGCTTTACCGAATCGGCTTCGCACGTTTGGGGAGAGAACAATCTCTTTGGCACGGTAAAGGACGGCTATTGTGGCAGGTCTCCCCATTCAAGATGGATATATAAGATATCAAAGGGCGAGCTTGCATCCAAACTGACAGCGGCCGGTTTTCCGGTTGATGTCATAATATCCATCACCCCCGAAAGGTTGGACGGTAACGTTCGCGTGGCATCGCTAACGATAGGCGCCGGCGAACATACCATTTTCATTCAGGCGCAGGACCTAAGAAAGATATTGGGATTTAACAACCTAAAGAGCACATATTTTGATGTAAAGTTGGATTTCGGGCAGGTCGTGTTTACCGGCAGAGGTTTTGGGCATGGCGTCGGCATGTGCCAGTGGGGCGCTAAGGGAATGGCCGAGGCCGGAAAGGATTATAAAGAGATACTTGAGTTCTATTATTCCGGGACCACGCTCGAAATTCCCAAAAGGTCAAAGCGTTATAAGGCCAGATGAAACTTTCCGATTTCAGTTATGAATTTCCCGAAGGGCTTATCGCTACCGAGCCGATGAAAGACCGGGACGCGTCCCGCATGATGGTCGTGAACAGGTCATGCGGCACGTTCGAGCATTCTTTTGTTCACGAGCTCCCGTCGTTTTTAAAACGCGGAGATGTGTTGGTCGTTAACGACACGCGCGTATTTCCGGCAAGACTTATCGGTAAAAAGGAGAGCGGCGGTTATTTCGAGATACTTTTATTAAGACCACAGACCATAGACAATAGACCAAAGAGATGGAGGTGCATTACCAATCAGACAAAGACCGCAAGGCCGGGCCTTAAGATACTCTTCGGAGACGAACTTGTTGGAACTTTCGTTGCCCGTGAAGGCGAGGAGCTGATCATCGAGTTCAACGATCCGGAGCTGATAGAAAGGGTCGGCCTGCCTCCCGTGCCGCCGTATATAAGGAAGATGAGGGATAATTCTCCCCTCCTTAAGGATGGGGTGGGGGCGGTAGACAAAGAACGATATCAGACGATATATGCCATGGAGTCGGGCTCCGCAGCCGCCCCGACCGCGGGGCTCCATTTTACAGATGATCTATTAAAAAAGATCGAGAGTTTGGGCGTAAAACTTGCCAAGATAACGCTTCATGTGGGGCTCGATACATTTTCGCCGGTAAGAGTTGAGAATATCGAAGAACACAAGATGCACGGAGAAGAGTACTTCGTGCCGGAAGAGACGGTGATGGTGATCGAAAATGCAAAGAAAGAGGGCGGTCGCGTTATTGCCATAGGCACGACCGGCGTTCGTGCCCTTGAATCAGCTTGTCCCCTACTTTGTAAGGAGGAGAGAGGGGACGTAGATGTCTACCCCACCCAACCTCCGCTTACAAAGGGAAGGAGTGTTACCAATCTTTTTATCACCCCCGGCTACAAATTCCGTGTGATCGACGCGATATTCACCAACTTCCACCAGCCCGAATCGACACTTTTAATGATGGTCTCGGCCTTTGCCGGGAGAAGGCTTATAATGAAGGCTTATAAAGAGGCCATTGCCCAAAGATATCGCCTATTTTCCTACGGTGACTCGATGTTTATCCTGTAAAAGAATAAATAATATTTGTTATTCATTAATTTATTCTTGATAAACAATAATTAATATTGTTATATGTGTCTCACAACTCTTAGGAGGACCTTATGGAAAAGATACAGAAGTTCAGCAAGGTAGTATGTGGCGTGATCCTGGTCGCGCTTATTGCTTATCCGCTTATCGAAGCCCTTCAGTGGGCATTTTTTGCAGAGTGCCGATCTCATTTGGTCTGCTTTTTTTTGAATCCAACACACATATCCCTTGAAGGTCTACCCATACACGAGCCGATCACGATAAACATGAAGGTGTATGGTTACTTGGCTTCTATAGTATTTCAACTTCTTATTCGTATGCCAGTGCGAATAAGAAGTTGAAATACTTATAGTTTTTAACAAAGGTATTACTAACCAAAGGTTAAAATACTATATGATACCGACAGGAATGATCATGTCCATTCTGTATCTACTATACAGGCTGTTCAAAAAGTATTCTCAAGGCGAGATATTTGACGGCAGAAATGTCGTCCGGATCAAAAACATCGGTTATTTTATCCTGGCTTACAATCTTTCCAGTCCATTATATGAGGGTTTAGTTACATATGCGCTCACATATCAGAACGAGGTCGGACATAAAATGATACGCATGGGGTTGTCCGGGATGAATCTTTTTTCCATAGCCATTGCGGTGATGATAATAATAATCGCATGGATAATGGACGAGGGTAGAAAACTGAAAGAGAACGAAGCGTATACGATCTAGGGAGGCATCATGCCTATCATTGTCAATTTGGATGTAATGCTTGCAAAAAGGAAGGTCGTCTCAAAGGCTCTAGCCGAGGCCATCGGCATTACGCCTCAAAATCTCTCAATACTAAAAACGGGAAAGGCTAAGGCCATAAGACTTTCCACGCTTGATGCGATCTGCGCATATTTAGACTGCCAGCCCGGGGATATTTTATTATTTGAGGAGACTGACAGGAGCGTGCTTGTTGGCAGAGCTTTACCGAAAGAATAAGATTCACATTTACATCTTTCTTGCGTTCTTTCACCGCTTCAATTTGTAAAAGCTTCCCTTTGTGGAGCCGGTCATTTCTATCATACCTAACGATTTTAATTTTTTTAGGATCGATTTTATCGTTACTCTTTTTATATCCGATGTTCTCTCAAGAAAAGAGATTGTGACCGGCTGATATTTTTGTATGAGGACTAAAATAGTGTCCTCAAAATCTGTCAACCTGCCGGAACCTTTTGAGACCATCTTTTCTTTCAAAATTTCCGCCTGAACGTTTAACATCTTAAGAAAGAATAAAAACCATGGATTAATATCTGGCGTTCCTTTCATACTGCCTTGAGTTTGTCTTATAGAAATATAGTAAAGCTCTTTGTTGTCTTCTACGGTTTTTTCGTGCGAAGAATACATTGTGAATTCATAGCCCTGTTTTAAAAGGCAAAGATTAGTGAGTATCCGGGAAATGCGACCGTTGCCATCTCTGAAAGGATGAATAGCAAGGAATTTGACGACAAACGCGGCGATCACCTCCAGATCGGAGTAGTCAGTGTCATTAATGAAATTATTATAATCTTCGAAAAGCTCTTTCATGGCGATATCGGTTTCGATGCCAGGGGGTGTAGTCTCAAAAATAACATCTTCTTCGCCGGTTTTATGGTCAGTTTTTACGACCGAGTTCGGCACGTTTTTATAGGAGCCCCTTTGATTTGGGGGTAGAATATCATTTGTCAGATAAGAACACATCATCTGATGGAGAGAACGTGCTGTGTGTTCGCTAATGTTGATGTTATTATAATTTTCAAATACGTAATTCAGACAGTCTATGTAACCGGCCACTTCGGCCTCGTCTCTGTCTTTGATCTTTTGTATCTTTAAGTTTTCAAGTCGTTCCAATATTTCTTCATCTGAAATCCGCGCACCTTCGATTCTGGTTGAAGCGCCCGCAGAAGTTATGATGGTTGTTGCTTTAAGCCACGAATAAAAATCTTTTTGTAGATCCTTGCTTAATTCCCATTGCTTCAAAAATTTTCCGATATTCTTGACATAAGATAAGACTTGCGGATTTAAAGGTGTCTGTAATAAGCGTTTCACGCCAAAAAATATACCAAAAAATATACCAAAAGTCAATTCCATTTAAATACTATACCAAATAATATGCTAAATGACGCTTTAAGCGGACTGTGCAATATTTAAAAGCTATAAACCGCAATATTGCACAATCATTTATAACTATTTGAAATAATTAGGTTTGATCTCAATCAAATCTTTTTATTAACAAAAAACTAAGGGTTCGCAACTTTCACTCATAACCCTGCCGATAACATATATATATACTCCTTTTGAGGTCTCAACTGGTAAAGTTATTGGGGGGATGGTAATCTTAAAGCGGTCCGAAAGTATGAAACGCAGAATGCCAGCCTCTACCGCTTACGACGAACTTCAGCTATAAGTTCCACGCCATGTCCGATGAGATAACATCAAAAAAACATTAAAAAACCCCCTACTGTTTCCGTAACTACTATTTTAATAGTAGTTACGGAAACAGTCAAGAGATTTTTGATCTTATCTCACCGGACATGAATGATCTCAAACGTTCGCATTCCGGTTATGGCCAATAAACCAT
>Ga0210019_1001442_pt1 | contig 25453 bp, 29 predicted proteins | sample CryGeyCG2114_020_2_FD_183969 | JGI IMG/M metagenome (GOLD analysis project Ga0210019, IMG submission 183969) | Groundwater microbial communities from aquifer - Crystal Geyser CG11_big_fil_rev_8/21/14_0.20 (SPAdes) (version 2) | ecosystem: Environmental > Aquatic > Deep subsurface > Groundwater ...
CCCGCCACTTCCTAAATCTCCACCAAAGGCTGAAGAGAAAAATGACCTGCAAATGCCGCCACCACCGCCAATCCCTGGAGCAAAAACCTCTGAGAATGATGAAATCGTTCTTCCAGCACCGATATTTGAGGATGAAAAGCCGACAAATAATAAACATAGCAATGATTCCTCTGCAAACGCACTTCCTTCGTTAGATGATCTATTCCCTAATGATTCCAATAACACGGTTAACAACAAGACCTCTGACAGAATGGAGCTACCGAAACTCCCAACAGCAGATATGCCAAAGCCGGAAGAAAATGATATGGGAAGCATTGAAATCCCAAAAATGCCTCCTGCCGTGCCCCCTGCTCCACCAGCTAAAGCTGAAGAAGAAATAAAGGTAGGCAAGCCAGAAATTGAAACCGTGATGCTGAAAGAAAATAGCATACCAAAACTCGATAACGTAACAGCAGGTAGCGCTAGCGGCACTTCACTAAGTGTGCCATTTGGCGAAGCAGAGGTTGATTTCCCGCTTTCCGAACAGGCAAATCTTTTGGAAATAGTCGAGAAAATGAAAGCAGATGATTCACTGGTATTAACTGTGAAAGCCTATGCAAGCGGCACTGCTGAACAAGCTAGTCAGGCAAAAAGAACCTCTCTTGCACGCGCATTATCAGTTAGAAAATTCTTCCTCGAAAGAGAAATTGACTCCGAAAGGATGATAATTAAACCGCTAGGAAACAAGGCTGTGGGTGGCGTTCCTGATAGAATAGATGTGTTTTTGGATAAAAAAGGAAGCCAAGGCTAGTGAATATTAGCCAAAGCTGCACTGAATTTGAGCTTTAAAGGAACTGGGAAATGGGAAATACAGAACTAGCGCTCACAATAGCTGTAGTTGTTGCAACTCTACTCGCTATTTTCCTTCTATATAAGACTACACCCAATTTCCAGACCGTTAGCCTAAAAGAAAAGTTCATAAAATTAATTCTGATTATCGCCACAATTTTTACGGTTTATACAACTCTGGCAATCGTACTCTCCGTAATCTATGAATCATGGCTATTCTTCACCAAAGTTCCGATAACTGAATTTCTATTCGGCACAAAATGGAGTCCGCAAACTGCGATGCGAGCTGACCAATCAGCTTCTTCCGGAGCTTTTGGCGCAATCCCGCTTTTCACTGGTACATTCCTTGTTACCGCTATCGCAATGCTTGTTGCAGGCCCGTTAGGGCTATATTCAGCAATTTATATATCCGAATATGCCGGAAAGAAATTCCGCACATATGTAAAACCTGCGCTAGAAATCTTGGCAGGGATCCCCACTGTAGTTTACGGCTATTTTGCAGCATTAACTGTAGCCCCTCTGATACATGATGCCGGAACAGCGCTTGGCTTGGGCGTAGACTCTGAATCCGCATTAGCCGCAGGGTTGGTGATGGGAATTATGATTATCCCATATGTACTTTCACTCTCCGATGATGTTATAAATTCCGTTCCTCAAGCGCTGCGCGATGCATCTTACGGACTTGGAGCAACCAAATCTGAAACTATAAAAAATGTTGTATTACCCGCCGCACTACCCGGCATTATGGGCGCGATGCTGCTTGGTATTTCCCGCGCCGTGGGTGAAACTATGATTGTAGTTATGGCTGCTGGACTTTCAGCTAATCTTACCATCAACCCGCTTGAATCCGTTACTACCGTCACCGTCCAGATTGTCACCCTCTTAACCGGCGATCAGGAATTTGATAGCCCGAAAACTCTGGCTGCCTTTGCCCTTGGCTTAACCTTATTTATAATCACCCTTTTCCTCAATGTTATTGCATTAAAGATTGTGAAAAAATACAGGGAGAAATATGAGTAAATCGACAAATAGCAAGCTGGCCAAAAGAAACAGAACAGAGAAGCTTTTCATCCTGAAAGGCTATATGGCTATTCTAATTTCTTTTGCATTCCTGCTTTTTCTAATTTTCACAATTGCCGGAAAGGGAATTAGCGGCCTACAACAAACCCAAATTAAGCTGGAAATTGAATTTAATAAGGCAGCCATTGAAACAGGGAATTACAACCTATTAATCCGCCAGCAACTAGATAGCTTATTCCCCGAAATTGAAGATAGAAGCTCCAAACGCAATCTATATCGCCTCGTTGCCGACCCGGCAAAATTCATCCTCATGGATATGGTACAAGATGACACTTCTCTGATTGGCGAAACCAAAGAAATATGGCTACCCGCCGATGAGAAAGTTGATATTTTCTTCAAACAAAATGCCGATGACTGGGATACAAAATTAAATCCCGAACAAAAAGAGTTGATAAAAACCCTAGAATCACAAGGCTTAATTGACCTTAATTTCAACTTCCCCTTCTTCACTTATGGTGACAGCCAAGAACCGGAGCTAGCCGGTATTGCCGGAGCGTTGATTGGCTCAATGCTAACCCTCATCGTATGCATGGCTGTGGCAATTCCACTTGCTGTATGCGCAGCAATATATCTGGAAGAATTCGCGCCAAAAAACAGGTTCACAGATTTGATAGAGGTAAATATCAATAATCTAGCTGCCGTGCCTTCAATTGTTTTCGGCTTGCTTGGTCTTTCCGTATATCTGAACTTTTTCGGAATGCCGCGCTCCGCACCTTTCGTTGGTGGCCTTACACTTGGCTTGATGGTTATTCCCGTTATAATTATCGCCACACGAGCTGCCTTAAAAGCCGTGCCTTCGTCCATCCGTCAGGCGGCTATGGGAATCGGCGCATCACCTTTGCAGGTTGTCACACATCACACATTACCGCTAGCTATGCCGGGGATTATGACAGGAACAATACTCAGTATTGCCCGCGCACTTGGTGAAACTGCACCGCTATTGATGATTGGGATGGTTGCATTTATTGTTGATGTCCCTCAAAGCTTTAGTGACCCGTCAACTGTTATGCCTGTACAGATATATTTATGGTCAAAAAACAGCCAGCCCGGATTTGTGGAAAAAACCGCAGCCGCAATTATTGTTTTACTCTTAATATTGATATTGCTAAATATAATCGCAGTTTGGATAAGGAAAAAATATGAACGCAGATGGTAAAAAAACGAAGCCAAAATCAAAGGCCACAAAAGAAACTCCAAAACAGAGTGTAAAATCTGCGGATAAAGCACCCGTGAAACAGAAAGCCGCGCCCAAACCAAAAATCAAGATTAATGACTTGAATCTGTTTTATAGTGAAAAGCAGGCACTTTATGATGTGAAGATTGATATCTATCCAAATCAGGTAACGGCTCTCATTGGCCCTTCCGGCTGCGGTAAATCAACATTCCTTCGTTGCTTGAATCGTATGAATGACACGATTGATGGCTGCATTATTAAGGGTAGTATCAAACTTGACGGCCATGATATTTACGATAAATCTGTGGATGTTGTAGATTTGCGCGCAAAAACCGGAATGGTTTTTCAGAAGCCCAACCCTTTCCCAAAATCAATTTTTGATAATGTTGCCTATGGCCCAAAAATCCATGGGATGGTAAAAAATAAAACTCATTTATCCGAAATCGTGGAAACCAGCTTGCAAAAAGCCGGATTGTGGGATGAGGTAAAAGACCGCCTGCATGATTCAGGAACTAGCCTTTCCGGCGGACAACAACAGCGCTTATGCATTGCACGCGCCATTGCTGTTAGCCCGCAAGTTATTTTGATGGACGAGCCTTGCTCCGCGCTTGACCCGATTGCAACTTCGAAAATTGAAACCCTGATTGACGAGCTACGTCACAAATATACTATTGTAATTGTCACACACTCGATGCAGCAAGCAGCCAGAGTCTCACAAAAAACCGCATTTTTTCATCTTGGTAAGATTGTTGAGTATAATGATACTGATATAATTTTTACTAATCCTAAATATAAACAAACACAGGATTATATAACGGGGCGTTATGGTTGATATGAATCCAACGGTTTTAGTGGTCGAAGATGATGAAGCAATTGCGGCAATGCTGCGCTATAACCTGAAAGCTGAGGGCTTTACGGTTGAGCATACAGATGATGGTGAGGAATCTTTGCAGATGGTTAAGGAAAATACGCCGGATATTATCTTGCTTGATTGGATGCTACCCTCTATTTCCGGCATTGAAGTCTGCCGGAGGCTACGCCAAAGTGAGAAAACACGTAATATTCCAATTATCATGGTAACTGCTCGCGGCGAAGAGGCTGATAAGCTTTTAGGGCTTGATTATGGTGCAGATGATTATATCACCAAGCCATTCTCTCCTGCTGAATTAATCGCCCGTATGCGCGCAGTTTTGCGCCGTATACGTCCGGCTTTTTCACAAGAATCGCTAAAATTCGCCAGTGTAATCATGGATTTATCGACCCATAAAGTCACCCGTCAGGAAAAAGAAGTTGCCATGGGTCCTACAGAGTTCAAACTTTTGCGTCATTTTATGGAAAATCCGAAACGGGTTTTCTCGCGCGAGCAATTGCTGGATTCCATCTGGGGCAATGATATATATGTTGAGCTGCGTACTGTGGACGTTCATATCCGCCGTTTACGCAAAGCCTTGGAAGTTGAGCCAAACCTGCCAGACCTAATCCGCACCGTGCGCTCCGCAGGCTATGCTCTGGAAGAGCCAGAAAGCTGATACTTTAATTAAACTAATGATGGCTAATTGTATGCCCTCTAGACTCTATATTTGAGTAACCGCCTATGCTTGGCTCTTCATCTGCTTTTCCGCTAAAATCACGGTTATCTTTTACTTTGCCCGTAATACCATCCACTAGCTTAGCAGCAATCTCTTCAGCGCTTAGATTAACATCTTGACCTTTAACTCCTCCTACTACCACATCCAAAACTTTCAAATATTCCACAAAAGGAAGAGCAGCCACGCCGGTTCTTATCGTCCCGGCCAAACCAGCTTTCATAGCTAGTTCCTTATCGCCTCGCATTATGGCCTCGCCGGTTTGCACGGTTGCAGCAATAGCTTTTATAACTGCTGCTGCACCATCATCCAGACCAAATGCCGGAATCATATCTACCGCGTCGGCGAGTGTGTTTAATACGTTAACTGCTTTGGTGGTTTTTAGTTTGGCGAGGCCATTATCTTCACCGTCTAAAGCAGCAGAAACTCGGCCTCTAAAATCATCTACCACAACCTTTTCATCACCAGACAGCCCGGTATAATCAGTAAAAGCATCAAGAAACTTCTGTTCTTTCTCAGCAGGCTCTTCTCTGGATAAATCTTTAACCATAACTCAAGATTAACATTTATATATTGCAATTTCATTACAGAGAGAGATTCCTACCACTTCAGAATGATGCTACCCCATGTGAAACCTGCACCGAGTGCGGTCAGGGCAACCAAATCGCCCGATTTCAGCTTGGCTTCATGCTCGCAAATTGCCAGTGGAATTGAGGCTGCCGAAGTATTTGCATGTTTAGCAACTGCCGATAAAACCTTATCAGAATCAATTTTAAAACGCTTGGCAATTGCATCCATAATACGCTGATTTGCCTGATGCGGAATCAACCATTTCACATCTTCAATCCCATAATCCGCATCTTCCAGCGCTTCCAGAACGACATTACCCATTTTCTCAACAGCATGGCGGAACACTTCCTTCCCGTTCATACGCAGCAACCCTGCCTGCTGATTAATGCTCACCCCGCCATCAACATATAATTCCTGCTGGAACTGCCCATCACTATGCAGCTTCGCGCTCAAAATCCCCGGCTCATCGCTTTCCCCCAGTATTACCGCGCCTGCTCCATCACCAAATAAAACGCATGTACCACGGTCAGCCCAATCCAAAATACGCGTGATAGTTTCTGCACCGATAACTAAGGCAGTTTTTGCCTGCCCGCTTTTTATGTATATATCCGCCATATTCATCGCATATACAAAGCCACTGCATACTGCCTGAATATCAAAAGCAAAGCCGCTATGCATTCCCAGCTTTTTTTGCACTGAAACTGCGGTTGCAGGAAATGTAGTATCAGGAGTTGTGGTAGCAACGATTATCAAATCCACCGCCGCAAGACCTGCCTTCTCCAGCGCAATTTTCGCAGCCTTTGCCGCCAAATCCGAGGTTAATTCACCATCTGCTGCGATATGGCGCTGTGTAATGCCTGTCCGCGCGCGAATCCACTCATCCGAAGTTTCAAGGATGGCAGGCAAATCGGAGTTATTAATAACTTTCTCAGGTAGGTAGCTCCCGCAGCTAATTATTTTTGAATATTTCGCCACGCTTAGTATTCAAGCTCCCCTTCTTCACTCACAAAACCGATTTCCTCAATAATACGGTCATTGATTTTATCTTTCACCAAGTTGACCGTAACTTCAATTGCGTTAGCAAATCCTATATGATCTGTGCCACCATGGCTTTTTACTACAATCCCATTCAAGCCGACAAACATCCCGCCATTATGCGAGCGCGGGTCAATTTTCTTAAAAACTGATTTCAATGCAGGTTTTGCCAGCACAGCACCACAACGCGCCATAATAGAGGAGGTCAAGCCGCGTTTTAGATATTCTGCACATAATTTCCCTGCACCTTCGGCAGTTTTGAGTGCAATATTGCCGGAAAACCCATCCGCTACCACCACATCAACAGTCCCCATTGCAATATCATTGCCCTCAACAAAACCCTTAAAATTTAGCGGCAAATGCGTATCTTCCAGCAAATCAGCAGCACGGCGTACGGAGTCTATACCCTTGCCCGCTTCTGACCCGATATTCAGCAACCCGATAGACGCATCTTTTTTGCCCAGAACCGCGCGCGCATAAGCCTCACCCATTACCGCAAACTGAAACAGATTTTCGGCACTACATTCAGGATTTGCGCCCAAATCCAGCATGACTGATTGCCCTTTGCTGGTTGGGAATAATGAACATATTGCCGGCCTGTCAATCCCCGGTAAGGTACGCAATGCAATCTTCGACATTGCCATCAAAGCTCCGGTATTACCCGCAGAAATCACCGCATCCGCATCACCTCTTTTCACCGCATCAATCGCCAGCGCCATTGAAGAATTCTTCCCCTGACGCAATGCCACAGAGGGCTTTTCTTCATTTGCAACAATAATATCAGTATGAATAAACCGCGATTTCTTCGCGAGCTTTGGGTGCTTATGCAATAAAGGCTCAACTTGCTCTTTATCGCCGAAAATGATGAATTCCAACTGCGGATAGCTTACCAGTGCAATATCAGCACCTTTTATAACAGAAGCGGGGGCATTATCACCACCCATAGCATCCAGAGCTATCTTCATATTTTTCTCATCCTATAAAATCTCTGGGGCAACCCTATTTGCAGTGGCAATATTTGTCAATTATCATCTAACAACAATGGAAAAAAGGTCTAGGCTTCTTGTTCTGCAGCTTTTTCAAGCACATCGCGGCCTGCATAAAATCCATCTGGGCTCACATGATGCGGACGCTTTAACTCACCAGTTGCAGAATCTTCCACAAGATTCACCGGACGCTTGGCTTTGCGCATGTTTGCACTTTTGCGCATAGCAGTTTTTGACTTTGATTTTTTACTCTTTTGAACGGCCATTTTATCCTCTTATTTTCTTTGGAGGACGGTGTTTAACACAAAAGATAGGATGTTGCAAGGATTTGTGAGTTGAAAATTTATTAGAATCCTGATAACAGAGTGTTCCGAACATTTTGGGGCGGTTAGCTCAGTTGGCCAGCCCCGTGACACTTGAACATATGGCTCTAACCAAACGAGCTTTATATTTGTGTGCCAATAATGTGTGAGGGCGGTTAGCTCAGTTGGTTAGAGCGCTACGTTGACATCGTAGAGGTCGGAAGTTCGAGTCTTCTACCGCCCACCATTTTTAGATTTCATTACATCCCTTAAAACCCTCCACCATTTTCATTTACCGCCTCAAAAAACCTGCAAGATAGTCCCGTATAGACCAATTTCCCGAATAATCTTGAATAAACCCCATATCTCATTATATAATATATACATCAACTAAATTGAGGTGTCTAAAATGAGAGATTTTACTAAAGTAACTTCTTCAGTAGCTAGCGTAGAAAATGCCGGTTTTGATGCCGGACTTCGCAAGCATATGCTGAAGGTTTATAATTATATGGGCTTGGCGCTGGTGGTTTCCGGCCTTCTGTCGTACTTCGCCGGACATTCCGAAGCTTATATACAAACCGTTTTTACCAACCCGATATTATATTGGGGAATTGCTCTTGCACCGCTTGCAATGGTATTTTTCCTAAGTATCAGGATTGAAAAAATGAGCATGCAGACCGCACAAATAACTTTTTGGGCGTTTGCATCCGTGATGGGGCTTTCTCTGGCATCCATATTCCTGATGTATACTGAGGCTAGCATCTTCAAAACATTTCTGGCAACTGCCGGAACATTTGGTGCAATGAGCTTGTATGGATACACAACTAAGCGCGATTTGAGCGGAATGGGTTCATTTCTGATTATGGGCTTATTTGGGATTATTATCGCTTCTGTGGTTAATATATTCCTGCAAAGCTCGGCTCTGGACTTTGCGGTTTCTATTCTTGGTGTATTGATTTTCATAGGCCTAACCGCTTATGATACACAAAGAATTAAGCAGCTATATTTCGTACATGGCGGACAAGGTGAAACTGGTGGCAAAGCGGCAATTATGGGCGCGCTGAGCTTATATCTTGATTTCATCAACCTGCTATTATTCTTATTACGCTTTATGGGTGATAGACGATAAAGCAATAACGATACGAAAAAAGGGGGGCAAATGCTCCCCTTTTTTATTTCCCGTTTTATTTCCCGATTAAGGCTAAGCTTAATATGCGCTTTTTATCTGAGCATTACCACTCTTCGTAATCCTACCATTTCCAACCACTGTAACGCTTCCTGAGGCCTTGATAGAGCTATTGCCACTCATAACCAAAGGAGCAGCCACAATCAAATCTCCGGCAATTTTCATTGCCGCGCTATCACTCAATGTGGTGGAGCTGTTTATATAGGTTTTTCCGGCAACTTTTACGCTAGCACTATCCTTAATGATAAGCGGGCTGTTGACCGCCATCCCTCCGGATATTTTATATGTATCTGCACCTGAAAGAATCACCGGATTAGAAACCACAACTGCGGAAGCATATTTCAAATTACCCGGTACAAGGCTAACCCCGCCATTAATATTCCCACCTGCATTTACAGAAACTCCGCCATTATTGACAATAACCGATGTCGGAGTAGATGGCTGCTGCACAATAATAGATTGCGGCTCAGGCACTGCCGCACCCTGCACGGTTTGTATCAGCACTTCCACTCTACGATTTTGCGCCCTGCCTACGGGATTATCCGTACCGTCATAATTCACATTCTGTGCAATTGGATATGCCTCACCCATTCCCTGCGCCACAAAGGATGTATAATCCAGCCCAGTTAGCGAAGTCAGCCATTGTGCCACTGCTTCGGCTCTTTGTTGCGAGAGCTTCAGATTATACTCATCGCTCCCTTTTGCATCGGCATGACCGCGAACTACCACTAAACCCTGTCTATCTTGCTGGATAAGATAAGCGAGCTGCTTCAGCCTTTCTGCTGCCTTTGGCGTGATTTGCGCACTATCAAAATCAAATAATATATCATTATCAAGGTTTATAACCAGATTATCGCCAACTTTTTGCGCGCCCAATTCTTGCACAACAGTGTCATAGTCATAATCCAATTTGGTAACTGAAGCGCCGCAATTATGCTCATTAATCACAAGGTCGCTTAACTGCCTTCTGGGTGTGAAGATAACAGAACCATTAGATTGCTTTGCATAACTTCCCTCTTCAGCATTATGAACAGTCCCTGCTGGCAACATCGCAATAACTTGCGCAAGATTCCCCGTCCCGTTAAAAGTGATAGGAGCACCGTTCACACTAGTATAAGTCCCTGCTGAGTTGCTGAAGCTAAAAATATTGCCGCTTCTTGTGTAGTTCATGCCATTTACATCATATGAAAAATTGCCGTTTTCCAGCAAATTTCCACCATCCGAGCTTGTGCGTATAGTATAATTATCTTTGTAATAAAATGTTTGATACCCGTCTGAATATAAATATCTGTAAGTGCCGAGCGGGATGTTACAATTAACACTTGTCGGCTGCGCAGGCTGGTAATTTGGAACTCCAACATTTACATCCGAACCTTCGGTATTCACCTGTATTCCGCCTGAACCTATTCTAACTTGACTGCCTTCGGAATTAACATAGATTTCAGCGTGAGCATTCTGAGATGGTATTGATGCAATTCCTGCAATAAACATTGCCGCAGATATTTTTAGTCGAGATAGTTTCATAATTTTATTCCAAAAGTTAATTGTACAGTGTAAAGCTGGGATAATAGCATAATTTAGTAAAACTTGCAATAAAACATGCCTGACTTATCCCTAGAAACCGCAATAAATGGAAGCGTTTGCGGCATTGATGAAGCCGGACGCGGCCCATGGGCCGGACCGGTTGTAGCATCTGCAGTCATATTGGGCGAGGATATCCCCGAAGGGATTAATGATTCCAAAAAATTAAGCGAAAAAAAACGCGAAATGCTATATGAGCAAATCCTAAAAAATTGCGAAATAGGCGTTGGCATTGCCGAAGTGGCTGAAATTGATGAATTAAATATCGGCAAAGCAACAAAACTTGCCATGCGGCGCGCTTTTGAGAATTTACCGCGCAAACCCGATTTTGCACTAGTGGATGGCAACCAATTGCCTGATTTACCCTGCAAAATGCAATATGTGATAAAAGGTGATTCAGTCAGCCTTTCCATTGCCGCTGCCTCAATAATCGCCAAAGTTACGCGTGACAGGATGATTTGCAAGTTAGCACAAGAATTTCCGCATTATGGCTGGGAGAAAAACAAAGGTTACGGCACAAAAGACCATCAGCTAGGGCTTGCCGAAAATGGAATTTGTGAGCATCACCGCAAATCTTATGCCCCCATCAAGAAATTTCTGTAATCCCAAGCCCCGCTTGAACGAAATAAAACCTCCGAACGAAGTTCGGCAAGGCCATTGAGGCCGCTAAGGCTTAGTGCCGCTTGAACGAAATATAACAACCCCGAACATAGTGAGGCAAGGCCACCCACGGCCGGTTTTCCTGCGTGGCAACGGAACGCAAATAAAACTACATAGCTCGGCGGGATTTTAGTGCCGTTCCCAGAGTTCCCTCATCCAGATAATCCAACTCGCCGCCAATCGGCACCCCTTGCGCTAACCTAGTGATTCTTAAGGATAATCCTTCCAATAAATCAGTTATATAATGTGCGGTTGTTTGTCCAAGTGCCGTGGCATTCGTGGCAATTATCACTTCTTCCAGCCCCTCACAACGCCCGCGCAGGTTGGAAAGGTGCAAATCTTCGGCACGCACCCCGTCAATTGCCGATAAAACCCCGCCCAAAACATGATATTTACCTTTATACATGTTGCTGCGCTCCAAAGCCCATAAATCCGCCACCTCCTCCACCACACACAGGGTTTTTTGGTCGCGCTTTTCATCCTCACAAATGTTACATGGTGATTTAGTATCAACATTCCCACAAACTTTGCAGGTAACGATAGATTCCGCCGTAGATTCAATGCTGGCAGCCAGCGGCAACATCAGGGTTTGTTTGTTCTTGATGAGGTGCAAAGCGGCTCTACGCGCTGAACGTGGCCCCAAACCCGGAAGTTTGGAAATTAGCTGGATTAATGTTTCAATATCATTCATAAATCTATTTATGCAGCAAGATACCACACATAATCAACCGGAATTTACGGTTTCGGAGATTTCCGGCGCAATTAAGCGCGTGGTTGAGGGTGCTTTCACCCGCGTACGGGTGCGCGGCGAGATTTCGGGCTTATCGCAACCCAAAAGCGGGCATATATACATGTCGCTCAAAGATGATAAATCGGTAATTCGTGCAGTTTGCTGGAAAGGAAATTCCGCACGTTTACAAATAAAACCCGAAGATGGGTTAGAAGTAGTTGCCACTGGCAAAATCACCACTTATGGCGGTTCTTCACAGTATCAACTGGTTATTGAATCACTGGAAATTGCCGGAGAAGGCGCGTTAATGGCATTGCTCGAAAAGCGCAAAAAAGAGCTGGCAGCACGGGGGTTGTTTGATGAATCGCGCAAGAAGCCGATTCCGCTTTTTCCGCAAACTATCGGTGTTGTAACCAGCCCGACTGGGGCAGTTATACGCGATATTATACATAGAATTGCCGAGCGTTTTCCGTGTAATATATTGCTCTGGCCGGTTGCGGTGCAGGGAAAAGGCGCAGAAAATGAAATTGCCGATGCAATTAATGGTTTTAATAAGCTGGAAAATAAACCTGATTTGCTAATTGTTGCCCGTGGCGGCGGCAGTTTGGAAGATTTATGGTGCTTTAATGAGGAAATTGTTGTGCTGGCAGTAGCCGCAAGTGAAATTCCTATAATCTCCGCAGTCGGGCATGAAACCGATACGACATTGATTGATTATGCTGCTGATTTACGTGCGCCGACACCCACGGGAGCAGCAGAAATTGCCACTCAATATCAGATATCGGACGTTAGATATCAGATATCTGATTATGGTAATCGGATGGGGCTGGGAGTTAGCCAGCTTCTAGATAACTACCAACGGAATTTGCAAGGCTTGGTTCGCGGTTTGCCAAAACTAGATGAAATAATCGGCAATTACGCGCAAAGGCTAGATGATTGGAGCGAGCGTTTACAAAATGCACCGCAGAAATTGCTGGAAAATCTAGGACATAAACTAGCACGGCTGGTTTTACGCCCGCAAGCTTTGTCAAATGATGTTGCAAGGCTCAACAAGGAGCTGCATGGCTATGATGAAAGATTGAATAATGCTTTTAATAATATGCTAACAGCTAGCAGCCAAAAGCTAGCAGCTACGGCCAAGCTGTTTGATAGCCTGAATTATAAAAATGTTTTGGCACGTGGATTTGCACTGGTCAAAGGCGATAATGGCGAATTAATTGCATCTGCTAGCAGCGCGCAGGAGAATATGACTATTGAATTCTCCGACGGAGAGGTTAGAGTGCATAAATGAGTGATGAAAAACTAAATTCCCTTGCTGAGCGTATTTCACGCCTAAAAAACTCCCGCAACACAAGACGTGGCGAGGCAAATGAGGATGATGCATCCGAGCGCGCCCGTGGCATGTCAATGGGCACAAGACTTGGTGTTGAACTTTTTGCAGGCATAGGGGTTGGTACATTTATCGGCTATATGATTGATAGTTTTTTTGAAACCTTGCCGCTTTTCCTGATTATCTTCTTATTTTTCGGCGCGGCTGGCGGATTCTTGAATGCATATCGCGCTTTCATGAAAGATAGCGATAATAATTAAGTCGGAGTTGACAGGAAAAAATATAACTGCTAATTGCTCACTGCTTATTTATAAGTAAAATCACACACAAAATTACCACGGAAAATTTATGGCCACTGAGAAACATTCACCGCTAGATCAATTTAAGATTCAATCATATCTGGACTTGGAAGTTGCTGGATATGATTTGAGTTTCACTAACTCTTCACTATTCATGCTGCTTTCCGTTGCACTTGTGACATTATTCATGACTGTAGGGATGAGCAAACGCTCAATGATTCCCGGACGTTGGCAGAGTATGGCTGAAATCTCATACGAATTTATTGCGAGTATGTTGAAAGAAAATGTCGGCAATGAGGGGCGCAAGTTTTTCCCTTTCCTATTCACCATTTTCATGTTTATCCTATTCTCCAATATTCTGGGGCTTATACCTTTCAGCTTCACCGCAACCAGCCATATCGCAGTAACTTTCGCACTGGCTTTGGTCGTTTTCATTATGATGGTTGCAGTTGGTTTTATCAAACACGGATTAGGATTTCTAAAATTCTTTGCACCATCAGGAATTCCGGCATGGTTATACCCGTTGCTAATTCCCACTGAGATTATCTCTTTCCTTGCCCGTCCGGTGAGCCTCTCAATTCGTTTGGCAGCCGCAATGACGGCAGGGCATATTTTGCTCAAAGTTTGTGCAGGATTCATCATTATGCTTGGCAGCGCCGGAATATTTGGTGCAATTGCAGGTGTAGCAATCCCACTACCAATTTTGGTTGCATTGATTGGCTTGGAACTATTCGTAGCATTTTTGCAGGCATATATTTTTGCTATTCTAACATCATTTTACTTGCATGATGCAATCCACATGCACTAAAAAATATGCTTTTTACAATTGATTGATGTTGACATCTTTTTAGCGGTCAACTATCAACTTGAACACTAAATTAATTAACTAAACAGAGGATAATAAAATGGAAGCAGGAATGGATTTAGAAGTTTTAAAATTTGTGGGCGCTGGCCTTATGACATTCGGTATGCTTGGTGCTGCCGTAGGTATCGGACTTATTTTTGGTAAAGCCGCAGAAGGTATTGCTCGCAACCCATCAGCAGAAGCGAAAATCTTTAAAGTTGCTATTTTTGGCGCAGTTCTAGCCGAACTTATGGGCTTGTTTGCGTTTGTTGGTATGATGCTTTTATTCTTCGTACTTTAGTAACTTTAAGTCGAAAATTTTAGTTTCTTAAAAAAGCTATAAGGTAGGAAATGCCGCATCTAGATATCTCAACATATGTGGGACAATTATTTTGGCTAACGATATTTTTCGTTATGCTATACACGCTTACGTCCCGCCTGATTTTACCACGTGTGTCAGAAGTTCTTGATGCTCGTAATGATCATATCGCTGATGATATAGACAAGGCTGAAAACTATCGCAATGAGGCAGAAGAAGTTGATAAGAAGCAACATCTCACCTTGCATAAAGCCAATGAAGAAGCGCGACTAATTATAGATGAAGCGCAGCAAAAAGTGGAAGTTAAAATGGATGCAAAACGCAAAGAGTTTATGAAAAGGCTGGAAGAAAATACCAGCAAAGCAGAGAAAGAAATTGCACGCATTGAAGCTGATTCGGAAAGAGTTATCAAAAAGATTTCTGAAGATATCTCAAACTTGATTGAAGCTAAGATTGCTGCATAATATAAAAATAAAACATAGAAAAATCGTAATAAAAATATGGCAGAGCAAGCATTACATGAAGGAATTGAGCAAATCGGCCACGCTGAAGCCGGACATAATGCAGGATTCTTAACTGACGAAGCTGGCTGGGTAGCAGTTGCATTTTTCATCTTTGTTGTACTATTCCTAAAATATGTATGGCCTAAAATGGCACTAATCCTTGATGCAAGAGCCTTAACCATCAGAAAAGAGCTTGAAGAAGCCGCCAAGTTAAAAGAGGAAGCGCAAGCCTTATTCGCTAGCGCCCAACGTCAGGCAGTAGAAGCCGAAAAATCGGCGGAAGAAATTCTTCGCGCTGCCAAAGCTGATGCTAAACAGATGGTTATTGACGCCGAAAAGGAAATCGAAGCAGATATGGAGCGCAAAGTTGCGCAAGCTGATGAGAAAATAAAACGCGCTGAAAGAAATGCTGTAGAAAATGTGAAGAAGAAAGCCATTGATTTCGCAATCGAAGCTGCAAAAGAAAAAATTTCTGCTAAGGTAAGCTCCGGTAAATCAAAAGATAAACTTATTGAAGAATCTATTAGCAATATTATTGACGCTGTCGGCTAGTTTCTTCTACCAAGAAGCGCAGGCGAGCGCATGGCTGCAAAAGCAAGATGAGGGCGAGCTAATATTCAGCTTCAGCTATTTCAACTCAGATGAGAATTTCAATCAAAATGGCGACAAGGTAGATGCCCCGGAATTTGCAAAAAACGAGCTGGATATTTTAGGCGAATATGGCCTCACGGAATGGCTCACACTCGGCAGCGAATTCAGCCTACAATCAATTGAAAACACAGCAGGAGCTTTCAACACCGACCATCTTGATTTATCATATATACGTTTATTCTCGCGCCTGCCCATCTATGAGTCTGATAATTTTATCTTCTCCTTTCAGCCCAGCATCAAAATCCCGAATGATAAAAGCCAGCTCCTCAATCCTGAGGGTAATGAGATTATTCCGGAAATCAAAATCGCAGGCGGCTATAGCTTCCGCATCTTTGACTTATACAGCTATATTGATACATCCGCGCAATATCGTTATCGCGACCATATTTCCGGCGCAGGAGCAATAAAGAACCAAGCTAAATATGAGCTGAGCCTTGGCCTGAAAGTAGAAAAAGATACGCTTCTGCTCGCACAATTATTCCATGATGAAACCTTTGGAAATAATTCACTCAACAACGACCCCGGCAATTATGACCTTACAAAAGCTCAATTCTCAGTTGCCTATGATTTCTGGGAAAGCCTTTTCCTACAAGGCGGAGCGTTTTATCATATAGATGGGGTGAATACTGCCGGCGGAGAAGGGTTAATATTATCATTGTGGTATAAGTTTTAATCCTCTATATATATCTGTGGGTTATAGCCTATGCAGGCATTGGATAAAAATGGGATTGATAAGAAGCTGGGAGAAATCCTAGTTGAGAAAGGCTTGATAGAACAATATCAGCTAGATTCTGCCCTGCGCCTGCAAAAAGAAGAAAACTCCCTACTCGGCAAAATTCTTATTGGTGAAGATTATATCAATAACAAAATATTGCATGAAGCAATCGCCGAGAAGAATGGGCTAGAATTTGTTGACCTCGCCACCCGCCCTCCGAACCCAAAATTGCTTGAAACAAATGCCCGCGATGATTATTTTCGCCTTGATGTCATACCATGGCGGGAAAGTACTGAATCTATTATCCTCGCCACTTGCTCAATTACTGATGAATTGCGCAAATGGGCAATAAGCAAATATCCTTATAAGCAAGTTGATTTTGTCATCACTTCACCATTTGACATACATTGGGCATTGCAGGCCAATTTCCGAAAGATGGATGATGAATTTGCTCGCCTTAGCTTGTGGAGAAGAAATCCTAATCTTTCTGCACGTCAATTATTCAGCACCTTCACTGCCAATGCCGGAATTATATTTCTGGCGATTCTCACCGGCCTCTTTATCGCCTTTCCGGCACAAACTTTTTTAACAATTTTCATAGGATTAAATATATTATTCTTTTCCACAATCACCTTCAAACTCATAAGCTTTGTATATGGGGTTGAGCGTGATTTCTCTGAAAAAGAATATAATGGCAGCTACCCAATTTACACTGTCCTTGTGCCGCTTTATATGGAAAAGGAAACATTGCCAAAGCTGATTGAAGCTATAAAAAACCTTGATTATCCAAAATCTAAACTTGATGTGAAGCTAGTTATCGAAAGCGATGATATGATGACGTTATCGGCAATTAAAGAGCTAAAACCACCCTCATATTTTGAGATTATTAAAGTGCCCTACTCCCTGCCGCGCACCAAGCCAAAAGCCTGTAATTATGCATTGCGTTTTGCCAAAGGCGAAATTATCACGATTTTTGATGCCGAAGATATCCCGCATCCAAATCAGCTAAAAGCAGTATTGACAAAATTTGCTGAGAATGACGAAAGCCTTGTCTGCGTGCAAGCCCGACTGAATTATTATAATTATAACGATAACCAACTAACGCGCTGGTTTGCGCTGGAATATACCACTTGGTTTGACATTGTGATGAATGGCTTTGAGAAGCTCAAATTACCAATTCCCTTAGGCGGGACAAGCAACCACATCAAAGCCGATATATTGCATAAAATCGGGGGTTGGGATGCATTCAACGTCACCGAAGATGCAGATTTGGGCATGCGCATTGCTCAGCTTGGCCTGCACTCCGCAACTGTAAACTCCATCACCATGGAAGAAGCACCAAATACGATTAACGCATGGGTTAAGCAGCGAACACGCTGGATAAAAGGCTTTATGCAGACCTATATTGTCCATATGCGCAAACCGTTTAGCCTGCTGAAGAAAACCGGATTACGCGGATTTATGGCATTCCAATTTTTTGTCGGCGCACCACCACTAATTTATATCACCTCACCGATTCTTTTATTATCCAGCGTGATTCTAACCTTCGGTGAAACGCCAGTTGTTCAAATTCCCGAATGGCTGTTTATTTTCGCAATTTACAACCTAATTTTTGGCGCAGCGTCACATATCATATTCTGCATGATTGCAAGCCTGAAAGCACAAAAAGACAGCCAGAAGCTTTTCCCGCGCCCACTAATATTTTCCTGCCTGACCTTCCCTCTCTATTCAATATTTCATATTTTTGCCAGCTTCCGTTCACTCCAGCAATTAATACGAAACCCGCATTATTGGGAAAAAACCCAGCATGGCCTAACAAAAAAAACTTTGGATAGCCAGGCCATCTGATGGATATTCAAGACAACCTGACTCAAGCCATAAGAACCTTAACTCATGCTGGGATTAAAACTGCGTCACTTGATGCTAAAATCCTGCTGGAAAAAGCTATAGGCAAGGATAGGAGCTTCATAACTGCGCATGGTGAATATGATTTGGACGCAAAAGAGCAGGTGGTTTTTCTGGATTTGCTCGAAAAAAGACGGCAAAGACAGCCAATTTCTCAGATTATCGGCAAAAAAGAGTTTTGGGGACTGGATTTTGAGGTAACAAAAGATGTATTAACTCCGCGTCCGGAAACTGAATTCATAATAGAAGCCGCTCTCAGCCTCTTCAAGCGTGATGAAGCCATCAATATATTAGATTTAGGAACAGGCTCAGGCTGTGTGATTTTATCATTATTGCATGAATTTAAACAAGCAAAGGGGTTTGCCTGCGATATTTCACATTCAGCGCTTGCAATTGCAAAAAGAAATGCGTATAGTTTGGACATACAGAATGCTGAATTTATCCATTCTGACTGGTGTAAAAATTTGGATAATAATTTTTTTATTTCCAAATTGGGTAACCGGGGAAATTTAGATTTAATCGTTTCAAACCCGCCTTATATTCCGCAGCCTGAACGTTTAGGCCTTGATGCTGAATTAAGTTATGAGCCTGAAAATGCCTTATTCGCTGGTGAGAATGGTTTTGATTGCTACGAAAATATTGCAATCGGAATAAAAGATTTAAATTTCAAATATGCTATTTTTGAAATTGGGATTAACCAAGAAAATAAGATTGAGGAGATATTCCGCAAAGTTAACATCAGGCTAATCGAGAGCCTAAAAGACCTAGCCGGAATCACCCGAACTCTAATTTTTCAGAAATTATAAGTTTAACTTTTGTCATAGGAGAATTAATGGCATTTAATTACAATAATCGCCGTAACGGTAAAAAGAATTTTAGTAGAAATGGAAAACCTCGCGGTCAGCGTAGTTTTGGTTCTGACATTGATGAGGAAAACATTTCTCCACAACAAAGGCGCAACTTCTCCAATAAGCGCGATACGCATCTGAGCAAAGCTAAAGACTTGCTATCCTCCGGCGACAGGGTTGAGGCAGAGAATCACTTCCAGCATGCTGACCATTATTTCCGAATGATGAATCTGGGGAATGATAAAAAGCCACAAAATAATCCACAGAACAACGCTCAGAACCCTCAGAGCAATGAAAATTCGGACGATAACAATAATACTGACAGCGGCGATAAGCAGCATAATAGCTCAGAGGCGGTGAAAAAGCCAAAACCTGCCCCAAAGCCTAGAAATGCACCAAGAGCAGATAACCGCAAACCTTCCGACGAAACTGTTAATAATGAAAGTGAGAATAGCGGAATCGCAGATATACCTTTTCTCAAAGGTGATGAAGCTCCGCCGGCAGTTTAGTTCTTAGATAGCATAGCAACAATCAATATTATCCCGACTGCGACTGCTTGCAGCCAAATTCTTGCACTCATCAGCTTGGTGGAATATTTTTTATTAGTTTCCCCGCCTTTAACCATAAAAAACAAGCCAGCAAACAAAACTGCTAGGGTTCCAATCATAAATATCGCTAAGAGAATATAGGAAAACTCCATAAAATCAGCCTACGCCTGCAAGCTTTGACTTTGCGGCTAAGAACTCTGCCGACGAAGATATTTCAGGTGCAGAAATAGAATCTGCGTGAATATTGAATCCTGCGCCAAAAATAGCTTCCATATGCGCTTTCATTGCAAATACTTGACTTGCCATGATTTTTGCACCTTCCGCCAGCACTGCAGGATCATATTGTGGCTTCATCGGCTTACCGCCTTTCGGAGAAAATAAGCTGATTTTACCGCTTATCGGCAAAAATGATTTTGGAAAAAGCAGGTCCAGCAAGCCGCCCATTTTATCCAAACCTAATCCTGAATCAGTTTTCAACCGCCCGAACAGCAGCTCATACCAAGCTGCCATGCCGCCCATATTCTGAGCGCCAACATTCATCGCGTTGATTAAAGATGCATCCATAGCCTAATTATATTGGTAAAATCGGAGTTTTTCAAGCTCTGCCGCATATTGACATAAATATTTCATATTCGGAAGTATAATTACATAGAAATCAATATGTTAATCTAGCAATGCGCAAATGGTTAAAAATAATTATATATATTAGTTAAAAAACCCCTTAACTGTAATTAATTTGTAACTTTTCTCTGCTATATTAAGTCCATAGAGAGGGAATATGACAGGCACATTTGAACAACATAATGACGAATTCAGCCTTAGCGAAGTCACAGGGTTTCATTCGGCGCATATGAATGATGAAGACGTTGCTTCTCATATAGCCCACACTATGGAACGCGGAGCTGATTTAGATTCAGAACATGAGATTGAGGATAGTCGCATTGAAGAATTAGCAGGTGAATTAGCAGAGGATTTATCTGCAGCCATAGAAGCTCTCACCTCAAGAAATATCAGCTTACAAGAGCCAAATGGCGGACTCCCCGGCGGTGAATTCGGCGGCGGAAGAGCCTTAGGCGAATAATTACCCAAATCCTTTAAAATCCACAAAATTGTAATGAAACTGCAATATTCACATGCTATTGTGGGGATGGAGTAATATATAATATGGTAAGTTCAGAATTAGAATTAACACAAATTACCGCGATAGAAGGGATTCTTCGCCACGATATGCCGCGCATTGAGCGTGAAAGGCTGAGCCGTATGGCTGAAAACGGACTGCCATCACATTTTAATCCTATCCAAACTTTAGAAGCAGCGATTTTAGAAGCAGCGATTTTACGCAATTTACCTGATGCGGGAGTGAGTTATTTTGACCTTGACCCAAATATTCAGAAAAAGAAGGAAGAGGAAAGAGAAAGACAAGAAGTTTATAGCATATATCACGCTCAGGATGAATTGACCAAAGAGCAAGTTGCTTGGCAAAAACAAAATAGCGAGCAAATTAACCATTATCTGAGCGAAGATAAGCCAATATATAAAGTTGAAGACATACCCGGACTGGATGACTTGCTCGCCAAAGACGAAGAGTTCCGCAATCAATTTAATCAGGCCGGTCTGACATATGACCAGCGCATGGATATGGCACTCAGAACCCTTGATTCTGCTGAAAAAGACCCTGCATTTGCTCAGGAAATTCAGAAATACCCGCGAATTAAAGGATTATGTCTGGAAGGCCAGCAATGCATGACGATAACCGAGAATATGCTTTCCGAAGACACATGGAAATTGCTTGAACATCTACCGCCGGAAAGACAAAAAGCGGTGCTACGCGAAATGGCTGAAAATGATGGAAGCCTAAGCCCGGCAACACATAGAGAGATTTTCCTTGCCCAGCCACCTGAGATTAAAGCAGAAATGAAGGCGCGCGCCAAAGAATCCGGCCTAACTCCAGAGGATTTCAAGGCTTATGCAAGTGGGGCAGAACTTTCGGCTGAAAAAGCCGCAGCAATCGAGCAATTAAATACCAGCAAATATGGCGATAATTCGCAATTCATCAACAGCTATAAAGAGCTTATTAGCAATAAGGTTGAATCAGAAATTCAGAATGATGTCTCATTGAGTAATTTTGTGGAGACTAAAGACGGTCAAGAGGCACTGAAAGAAGCGGTAGACGTTGCAGCAGAAACTTATGGACCGTTTTTAAGCCCTGAGCATGAATTGGCAGAAAAAGCTGCTATAGCACGCGAAGAACTTGAAGATTCAGAGCATGAACATGAGCATAATCATGGTATAAACCCCGAAAATTCGGAAAATTCGGAACATTCCGAAGAATATATCTTCAATGAACCTCTTGCCGCTAATGATAAGGCTGAAAAAGGCGCGAATCTGCCTGATGACGTTAAACAGCAAGCACTTGCGGCAACTGCGGAAATTAACCGTCAATACGCAGAATCAGGTGATAAACAAGCTCCTGTGCAAAATTCTGCCACATTAGCTCATAAAAATAGCCAGACAGCTCTCTGCTAAACTTTTCATTAACCTTTTCATGCTTACAATGATAATAGGGTTAATTGTATGTTTTTTGAGGATTTTACATTTAAAAAGAAGGATGATTCCGAACCGACCAGCTTTCCACGCAATGAGGAAGCGGCAGAAGCTGCTATACCCGCAGAAAAACCTGCTGAAGAACCAAGCCCAACACTCGAATCTACTCCGACAAACAATATCGAAGAACCCGAAATTAATAATATCCCAAATAATATCCCAGAAAGCAGTTCTACACAGCTCTCTCCGCCCGCAGAAGCCCCTATTCCAGAAAACACAAGCCCACCAGATGAGGCTAAAACTGAGGAATATGTAGAACCGCAGATACGTGCTAACCAGCAGGAAAATACACAGAAAAATAGCCCCGGATATTCAGCATCCGTACCCGTCCGAATTGGTGATCGTTTAATTAGCCTAGGTCTGATTTCTAAAGATCAGCTTGAAGTTGCTCTGAAGGAACAAAAAGCCTCCGGTACTAAAAAACTTATCGGGCAAATGCTGGTTGATATGGGTTTCATCACGGAATCAGCCCTTGGTGAAGTTTTGGCAGAAACTGCCGGTACTGATAAATTTGACCCAACCACCGCAGTATTAGATGCTGATCTGATTCGTAAAATCCCGAAGGATATAGCCACACGACAAAAGATTGTAACCGTAGGCCTTGAAGGCAATAACGTCATCTTGGCAATGGCGGATGTATATAACGTTATCGCGATTGATCAGGTCAAAAAACATTTCTCCAAAACTGCAAAAATCAAGCCGATTTATTGTACGGAAGGCGATATCAACGACCTGATTGAGAAATATTATGATTACGAAACCTCGATTGACGGTATTATTCGTGAAATTGAAACTGGAATTGTTGATAAAACCCAGCTTGACGGCAAGCAAGATGGCTATATCAACCCGACAGTACGTCTGGTAAACGCATTTCTGGTGGATGCTATACGTCAGGGCGCATCTGATATCCACTTTGAGCCTGAAGGGACATTTCTTCGCGTCCGCTATCGCATTGACGGACAACTAATACAAATTCGTACTTTGCATCGTGATTACTGGTCAGCCATTGCGGTTCGTGTCAAGATTATGTCGGGCATGAATATCGCTGAAACAAGGCTACCGCAGGATGGACGCATAAATTATAATGTTGCAGGGCGCGATGTGGATTTCCGCGTTGCGACCCAGCCCACTATTCATGGCGAAAACATTGTTATGCGTTTGCTGGATAAGAAAAAAGCGCTGATGCCTCTCGACCAGCTCGGATTTCTGCCACATAATGAAGCTTTGCTCAAAAAATTGTTGAAACGTCCGGAAGGTATTATAATCGTTACCGGCCCTACAGGTTCTGGTAAAACCACCACGTTATATTCGGTTCTGGAATTTATCAACTCGGTGGATGTGAATATTATGACATTGGAAGATCCGGTGGAATACCAGCTCTCACTTATCCGCCAAAGTAACGTGCGCGAAGGTTCTGGGATGGGCTTTGCCGATGGTATCAAATCTATTATGCGTCAAGATCCTGATATCGTGTTTATCGGGGAGGTTCGTGACGAAACTACAGCAAATATGGCTATCCGCGCCGCGATGACCGGACATAAAGTATTCACCACCCTGCATACGAATGATGCTCTCGGTATTATTCCACGGCTTTTTGATATCGGCGTTACACCGGAGCTTTTAGCGGGCAGCTTGATATGTGGTGTGGCTCAGCGTCTGGCACGTAGATTATGCAAACATTGTAAGGAAGAATATACTGCCAGCGCTGATGATTGCAAGGTTCTGGGGGTAGACCCTACCAATCCACCAAAGATATTCCGCGCAGTTGGTTGCAGCAAATGCTTTGAAAAAGGCTATAAGGGACGCGTTGCCCTGCATGAAATTATGCCGATTAACAAAGAAATGGATGAGCTGATTGCCACCCACTCCACCAGAAATAAGATGCGCGCGCAATTGATGGAAGATGGCTTCATCCCTATGGTTGATGATGCTGCTTCAAAAGTCCTTTCCGGCATGGTCGATGTGCCGGAGATGATACGCAGCGTGGATTGTACCGAGCGCTTGGATTGATATGAAGAAAGGCTTCACGCTTGTTGAGCTATTATTTAGAAAGCTGTCATTCCCTGAATCACGGAGTGATTCTAGGGGAATCTCTGTAATGGATCGCCCTAGAATGCTGGTGCATTCAGGCGATGACAGGTTTCGCAAAGGCTTCACACTAGTTGAGCTGTTAAAACCCCAACAGTATCAGCTTCGCTGTGCCATAGATTTTTTCTTTTATAACCTCAAAACCATCCACCGCGACATCAACCCGCCTGCCGGTTTCCACCACCACAATCCCGTCTTTTGAAATCCAGCCCCCTGCCCGCAAACTAACCAAAGCCTTGCTTGCCAAATCAGTCTTATATGGCGGGTCAACAAATATGATATCAAATTGCTCATTAGCTGTTGGTAAATTGCTGGAATCACGAAGCTCAACCTTGCAATCCTCACCCAACATCGCCAGATTTTGCTTGGTCAGCGCAATTGATTCCTGACTATTATCCATAAAAACCACCTTCTCCGCCCCGCGTGAAAGTGCCTCAATTCCCATCGCTCCCGTGCCACAAAACATATCCAGCACTTTCAGCCCTTCCCACTCCACACGGTTATTCAAGATATTGAACACCGCCGCCCGCAATTTCTCGGAAGTCGGGCGGATGGTTTGGTCTTTTGGCACTTGCAGTTTTCTGCTTCTATATTTTCCCGCAACAATTCTCATAATTTCACCTCAACAATATCCTCAGGTTGCAAATTCCCAAGCTTATATTTCCCGTATGACAAACGTATTAGCCTACTTACTTCCAGATTAAAATGCTTCATGACCTTTCGTATCTCACGATTTTTTCCTTCATGCAAAACAACTTTTAGCCATGAATTTTTGCCCTGTTTCTCAATCTCAACATCAATTTTGCCATAATTCACGCCGTCAATAGTTATGCCATTCTTCAATGCAGCAAAATTATCCCTCGGCAATTGCCCAAACACGCGCACACGATATACACGCTCATAATTATTCTTCGGCAATTCAAATTCCCGTGCCAGCGCGCCATCTGTGGTCAGCAGCAGCAGCCCCTCCGAATTGATATCTAAACGCCCCACGGATATCAAACGCGGCAAATCGTTGGGCAAATTATCAAAAACCGTTGCGCGCCCTTGCTCATCCTTATGAGTTGTTACCAGCCCAACA
>Ga0210019_1001443_pt1 | contig 25452 bp, 24 predicted proteins | sample CryGeyCG2114_020_2_FD_183969 | JGI IMG/M metagenome (GOLD analysis project Ga0210019, IMG submission 183969) | Groundwater microbial communities from aquifer - Crystal Geyser CG11_big_fil_rev_8/21/14_0.20 (SPAdes) (version 2) | ecosystem: Environmental > Aquatic > Deep subsurface > Groundwater ...
TAATCCTATAAGATTATTGTGTCTGTTTTTTAGCCTTAAAAAGGCAATTATTGGATAATTAATTAATGGCTGTGGATAACCAGAAGAAAATTAATTTAATTAATCTAATTGACCTAATTGATCTAAATAAACCCCAATAACTTAGGATTTGGTGCTTGGAATTTGATTAGAATAATTGGAAACTATTTTTCTAAAAATTTTACTGCTTCCGATAATTCAGAAGTATTTGAAGATGACAAGATATTAATGAACCCCAATTTTTTCGCTTCTTTTATTCTCTTCTCTTCTCCGTTGACCCGCCTAATCTCCCCTAATAAACCGACTTCACCAAAAACACATGTTTGGGGTTTGACCGGCCGAGCCTTAAAACTGGAAAGAATCGCCAGACAGATCCCTAAGTCTCCGGCCGGCTCGGAAACCTTAAACCCTCCCCCAATTTTGACAAAAATATCCTGATTATATAGCGGTAAATTAAGAACCTTCTGTAAAACCGACGAAAGTAAAACCAACCGGTTGTAATCGACTCCCAAAGCCACCCGGCGGGGAATGGCGGTGAAACTCACTGTCACCAAAGCCTGTATTTCCACTAAAACCGGTCTGGTTCCCTCCAGAATGCAGGCGGCAACCGCTCCCTGCCTCGCCGAAGACGGCGAGTCGAGGCGGGCCCCCATAAAAATCTCAGAAGGATTGTTGACTTCTTCCATCCCCTTATCGGTCATTTTAAAAACACCCGTTTCGTCCGTCGGACCAAAACGGTTTTTTAACCCGCGCAGCAGTCGTAAGTCAGCAAATCTCTCCCCTTCCAAAAATAAAACACAATCTACCATGTGGTTTAGCATCATCGGGCCGGCAATTTCGCCTTCCTTATTAATTTGACCAACTAAAATTACCGATATACCAGTTTTTTTGGCCAGTTCGATCAATTTTTGTGTACAATACTTAACTTGGCCTATAGAGCCGGGAGATCCCTCTATTTCGTCGGACCAGACAGTTTGGATAGAGTCAATAACGACCATTTCCGGCTTTATCTCAATCACCGTGTCAATCACCTTTTCTATTTGAGTCTCAGATAAGATCAGCAAATTATCTTTTTTAATTCCCAACCTGTCCGCCCGAACCTTCAGTTGGTCCGGACTTTCTTCCCCGCTGACATAAACAATCAAATTATTTTGAAGACCTAATAAAAGAGTTGATTTTCCCACTCCGGGTTCTCCGGCCAGTAAAACCACTTCTCCGGGGACAAAACCACCTCCCAAAACCCTGTCAAGCTCCCCTATACCCGTCGAAAGTCTTCCCGAAACCGAAGTTTTTATTTCCGAAAGCTTAACCGCTTGCCCTGCCGATATCCCGCCGTTGGCGGGACGAAGGAGGGGTTTTTGATTTTTCGAAACCTTAAATTCCACCATCGTATTCCACAACCCGCAATTCGGACACTTTCCATACCACGAAACACTCTCAAATCCGCAATCGGAACAGACAAACTGGCTGGAAGTTTTAATTTTTTTAGCCACTACCTGAATTATACCCTATTTTCTTGTAGCAAAAAACCCGTTTATTCTCCCGCTATTTTGGGGATTCATTAATTTTTTAGTTGACGTTACTATTACTCCGCCAACTGCATTTTTTGTTCTCCGGACAGGAATCAAAACTATCTTGCCTTGCTGTTGTTTAAGCTCTAAAAGAGGAATCGTTGTCCCGCTCACCGGATGGCTGAGACTAACCACCCTCCCCCTTTTATCATCAATAACATAAATATTCTTAAGAGTCATATTCCCCTCGCCAAAACCGTAAGAACCTGACAATAACAACCCTTCTTCCAACTTTTTAACTGTCATTATCCAACCAATGTCACCCTTTGTTAAAAAAACATCTTTTCCTTGTTTGGTCGCTACAACACGACCACTGTTATCTATGGCAAATTGTTGGTTTTCTGCTCCTTCGCCCATCTGATAGGCCCAAATTCCTTCCCCTATTTCAACAAGTACCAAACGGCCATTTAAGAGATTCAGTGGTTTTTCTTGCGTGCTTTGCTTTAAAGGGTTTTCAGGTGTCATACTATCTCCTTTTTTTATCCGACTAAATTTGATTTTCAAATTTTGACGGGTGAACTAAAATCCCCGCCGGTTCGGCGGGGCAGTTAATAACTTATTGACTATCCGATTAATAACACACTCAGGATGCAAAAGTCAAATGAAGAAGCCAATGAATGCTACTTGTATCCTATCGGCTTTTGGCTTAAAACCAAGCCAAGGGAAATCCGGCGGTTGTCTTTGTCGATTGATTCAATATAAACATCAATCTCGTCCCCTTCTTTAATCTGAAATTCGGGCGGGATTTTGGAGATATGAACCAATCCTTCAATCCCCGGCTCAATTTGGACCAGTGCCCCAAAAGAAGTCAGTTTAGTTACTTTGCCGGATATTTTTGAGTCAGCCGGAAACTTCTTTTCCAGTTCATCCCAGGGATCGGACAAAAGCTGTTTAAGAGAAAACTGCACCCTTCCGCCGTCCAAACTAATAATTTTTACTTGAATTTTTTGGCCTGGTTTATAAAGAGTGCTTAAATCGTCGATTTTTTGCCAGGAAACCTCGGAAATATGAACCAACCCTTCAACCTCGTTCCCTTTTTTATCGGCAATCTTGACAAAAAGTCCAAATGGAACCAATTGGGTAATTTCTGCCTCATAAGTGCCCCCCAATTTGAGTGATTTAATTACCTCAACGGTTTTAGCAATCTTTTCCGCATCAGAAATTTGTTTTTCCGAAAAAACCAGTCTGTTTTGTTTACGGTCAACCTCAATTACCTTAACCGCGATGGTCCGGTTTACCAGCTGGTCAAGTTTTCCCTGCCAGGAAGAACCGATTTGACTGCCGGGTACAAAACCTTGCAGGCCAAAAGGGGCATCAACAATCAGTCCTCCTTTGTTATTTTCTCTACCTTTAACCTCGGTTTTCTCGCCTGATTTTAATAAATCTTCATATTTTTTCCAAGCGAAGTCAGAAGCGGCCTGCCGGAGCGACAACAAAATCTGCCCCCGATCGTTTTCGATATTACCGACGTAAGCTTTTACCTTGTCTCCAACCTTAAGATTCCCGACAAAATCTTTTTGTTTCTCGAATTCCTTGCCTAAAACCACCCCCTCCATTTTTGCCCCAATATCAATATGGATGCTCTTTGAGCTAATTTCCGTTACCACCCCGTCGACAATTTCACCTTTGTGCAGTCCACGGACTTTGTTTGTTTCAAAAGCCAGAAGTTCCTCCATGGTTGAAGGCTCTTTTTGAGGAGTTGTTATTTTTTCTTTTTTTATTTTTGGCAAAATTAATTACCCACCTTTCGTTTTATTTTTTGTGTTTAAGTCCTCTGGCCTTGATCTATTTCCAAAATCCCTTGTGGGATGACTATCGTCGGCGGCACGATAAGATTTGAAAACAAAAGAGTCCCGGCAACGACCTATTTTCAAAATCCCTTGTGGGATGACTATCGTCGGCGCTGGTGTGTTTAACGACTCTGTTCGGTATGGGAAGAGGTGGTTCCACGCCGCTCCAGTTACCGAGGACACTCATGTTTTCAAATCAACGTGCCAGTTTGACGACTCTGTTCGGTATGGTCCGCCTCGGCTCAACTCGCGCCGAGTCGAGACGGGAAAGAGGTGGTTCCACACCGCTCCAAAGACCGAAAGGCTCAAACACAAAAACAATTTTAAATTTTCAATTTTAAATTTTTAATCAAAATACACAAATTCTAAATGTTTCAAATTGAATTCAAATTGCCTGCCCGCAACGCCTTGCAGGCTTGCATGGCGGGCGGGTAAATTTCGAATTTCGAATTAATTTGTTCCCTGAGTAGTGAAGAGAATCCATGATGCATTTGTTTAGACTACGATCGACCGATTAGTACGGCTAGGCTAAATGCCTTACGGCACTTACACCGGCCGCCTATCAACCTGGTAGTCTTCCAGGGGTCTATCCCGATTAAATCGGGATGATTTCTTATCTTGGAGGGGGCTTCCCACTTGAGATGCTTTCAGCGGTTATCCTTTAGGAACGTAGCTACCCAGCGTTGCCCTTGATAGGAACAGCTGGCACACTAGAGGTTCCCTCCCCTAGGTCCTCTCGTACTGTAGGGGAATCTCCTCAAAAATCAAACGGATGTTCTGGATAGAGTCCGACATTGTTGTTACTTAAAAAGGCAAAAGATTTCTTGTTTTCTTTTGCTCCCTGCATCGCTGCAGGGGTCCGACCATATCTTACTCGCCTCTTCGGCGGCTCTGGCGTATGGCCTGTGGGGATTCTTCAATAATTTTTAATTTTTAATTTTTAATTTGAAATCAAATAATTAATGTTTAAATTTTAAAAATTGAATCATTAAAAATTGATTAAAAATTTCGAATTTCAAATTGAAAATTTACCGAAGTCTTTCCTGCTGATTGTCTTGCGTCCGATGTTACATCGGAGCGGGTAACCATTTTTACTAGTAAGTAAATTGTATACTAGTAGATTACCATTTGCAAGAGTTTCCAGCATATAGCCAGATTTATATCTTTCCATTCTAGTTTTGGACAAAAAGAATTGTTTTTTTCATTTATCGTCGGGAAAGAAAGACAGCTCGTTAAACTATAGTATGTATCCTATAGTTCTACTGTCTTACGACGTTCTGAACCCAGCTCGCGTACCTTTTTAATGGGCGAACAGTCCAACCCTTGGGGGCTTCTTCACCCCCAGGATAAGGTGAGCCGACATCGCCAAACCTTACATTTTCGTGTAAGCCAGACTATACCTTCATCCTCTTCTTTTTACCGTCCGGGTAAAAAAAGTAGGAGTCAGCGTTTTATCCCGCCAAAGCGGGATCTGTCCCGATAAATATCGGGAACAAGTCGTTACGGGGTTATAACAGAAGGATATTTGTATTTAAATTTCGGTAGTACAAACTTATCAATCAATTGAATAAATTTCATGGCACTTTTTGTCCGAATTCTAATTCTAAAATAAATCTTATCTTTATTTAGAGTAGATTCAATGCCGAAATTTTTCCACAACATTTCAATTAATTGATATTGCTCTTCTTTAGAAAAATGTTGAGTATTTAAATAAATAGAGCTGTTATTCTTACAACCATCATCCATAAACCAAACAGCCAAACTTAAACAATCAAGCTTAAAATTTTTAGGAATAATTTTCCTTTTGTTTAAAAAAAATCGGTCGTAATATTCTGTAAAAACAGATAAACTTTGAGTTGAAAAACGATAAGCCTCTCTCTTTCCGTTTGTTTTTCTCCATTTAGGCTTAGTCAAAACATAATCGCTAAATTTCGAATACAACCAATCAACTAAATCTTTTTGGAAAAAACAATGGTTTATTTCTAAATAAGCATTTTTCTTTTTTCTCATTGTTCCGTCTCCTAAAAGACAGCCAACAAGAATGGACTTTTGCTCTTCTGTTAAACTTCCCACGGTGTTGACCATTAACTCAATGATAATCCGAAAATTACCCGAAAGTCAATTAAGGTGTTCACCGTTATGAGCCGAAATATTAGTTAAACAGACTAATAGAATTACTTCTACCTCACCCCAATGTCATTTAAGGTGCCGAACCGCGCCGGCGCTGTGGACGCTCGGGCGCGACTAGCCTGTTATCCCCGGGGTAGCTTTTATCCTTTAAGCCCTAACCACAACCACTGCGAGTTAGGGGATCACTAAGACCTGCTTTCGCACCTGATCGAGCTGTCGCTCTCACAGTCAAGCACCCTTATGCCTTTACACGAACCACCCGATTTCCATCCGGGTTTAGGGTACCTTAGTGAACTTGTGTTACGTTTTAGCAAGTGACTGCCCCAGTCAAACTGTCTCCCTAGCACTGTCCCTCCCGATGCTTCAATCGGGATGGTTAGATCTGAAACAATAAAAGAGAGGTGTTTCATTGACGGGACGCACCGTATGGTGCATCCCTACCTCCTACTCTAAACAATCATTCTTTCATTTCAATACCAAGTAACAGTAAAGCTCCACGGGGTCTTTTTGTCCTAGAACATCTAGGCCGCATCTTCACAGCCATTTCAATTTCGCCGAGGGAAGGTTCGAGACAGTTGTCAAGTCGTGGATCCTTTCGTGCAGGTCTGAACTCACCAGACGAGGGACTTCGCTCAAATCAATCTTAACTGCATATCGCTATGCAGATGGGACTATATCTTATCCCGCCGAATCGGCGGGACTCTGACATGTAGTCTCTGAGGATTTTAAAAATGACGGGGTCTTTTTAGTATTCATTTTTTCAATAATTCTTCCTACTCTCGTTATTCCTTTTTTAGAAAGATGTTTACCTTCAAACATAATCTCAACTATTTGAGAAAAATAAGTTAAATCTTTTCTCTTCGCTGTTTGAAGTTTATTTTCTTTAAAAAACGGAATTATTTTTGTTCTAAGATCACCTATTGACCTTACACAAAAACGATAAATATTTTCTTTGTGGTTATCGTATCGGCGATTAACAAAAATTCTTCCGCATTTAAAAAATTTCTGAATTTTTTCCAATGCTTTTAAACTTTTTTCGCCTTGTGTGACCACAAATTCAGGAAGAACTTGACAACCAAGTTTGGTTGTAGGATTTCTGTTGATACTGACAGTAAAACAACCTTCTCCATCGGCTATTCCTACAATCCAACCAATCATTTTTAATCTTTCCTGCTGATTGTCCGCACTTGTCATATTTTCACTTATCTATGGTAATATTTTACCATAAATTTAGTAATGCAAGATACTCGGATATTCCAGCATATAGTCAAATTTTACTATGGCAGCAATTCCACCATAGGACGGTTATAGTTACCGCCGCCGTTCACCCGGGCTTAGATTCAAGGCTAACTTGATAAACAAGATCACCTCAAATTTTAACCTACGGGCACTGGGCAGGATTCAGCTCCTATACTTACCCTTGCGGGTTAGCAGAAACCTGTGTTTTAGTTAAACAGCCCCTTGACAATCTTTTGTTGTAGCCCTCTCTCATCCTCCGGATGAGAAAATCCAAAATACTAAATCCAAAATACTAAACAATATCTAAATTAGAATTACCAAAAATTCAAAACATTTTGTTTGAAACATTTGGATTCTAAAAATTGTAATTTGTTTAGGATTTTGTGCTTAGCGCTTCGAATTTCCTCGTCCGAAGGACAAGGTTGGACAGGACATCTCGTAGAACTTACGTCCAGATTTTTTGCCGAGTTCCTTGAACCTCCTTCTCTCGCTCGCCTTAGTCTACTCGACCAACCCACCTGTGTCGGTTTGCGGTACGGGAATAAAACATTCCTGCCGCGACTTGACTCGCGTCAAGGCGGGCTCCCTGCGAACCTTTTCTTGGAAACTGAAAATCACCAAATTTCCTTCGAAAATCTCAGGATCTTCATCGCCTCTCGACTTAAACGTTTCGACGGATTTTCCAATCAAAACTATCTAAAGGCTTAAACCAAGTAAATCATCACCTGGCTTGGTTATTCCGACTTCGTCAGTCCCCAGGTAATAACGAATGTTTCACTGTACAGGAATATCAACCTGTTGTCCATCCAATACTCAGGCAAAGCCTGACTCATGTTAGGCCCCGACTCACCCCACGACGACGACCGTTGCGTGGGAAACCTTGGGTTTTCGGCGTTCCGATTTCTCATCGGAATCTCGTTACTCATTCCGGCATTCTCACTTCTGTCAACTCCAGTCCGGCTTACACCGTAACCTTCACCGTCAACAGAACGCTCCCCTACCACACTCATGCACAACATGAGAAAATCCTAAATTCTAAATCCGAAATCCGAAACAATTTTTAAAATACAAATGATTAAAAATCAAAAATTCCTTAAAAATTTTAATTTAGAACATTTGAATTTATTTCGAATTTCGTGCTTAGTGCTTAGAATTTCCTCGTGCTGCGCACGAGGTCTTGAATTTCGGCTTATAGCTTAATCCTCGATCATCTTCGGCGCCAAATTTCCCTCCGTCTCGTCCCGCCTTACGGCGAGACGGACGAGATCTCATCCAGTGAGCTGTTACGCTTTCTTTAAAGGATGGCTGCTTCTGAGCCAACCTCCTGGGTGTCTGAGAAATCTAACTTCCTTTAACTTAGCTATAAATTAGAGGCCTTAATTGCAAGTCTGGGCTGTTTCCCTCTCGACTGATCAGCTTAGCCCGACCAGTCTGTCTCCTTTGATAGTCTTTCTGGTATTCGGAGTTTATTTGAGAACGGAATCTTGCGACCCCATACCCATTCAGTGCTCTAACCCCAGAAAGTAGTTACAAAAGGCTATACCAATATATATTTCGGGGAGAACCAGTTATCTCCGGGTTCGATTGGCATGTTACCCCTAATCTCAGGTCATCTCATGTCATTGCAACGACAACGAGTTCGGGCCTCCCCCCGACTTTCGTCGGGACTCACCCTGCCCAAGATTAGCTCACCCGGTTTCGGGTCTTCCGACGGCTGCTTATTTCGCCCTGTTAAGACTTGGTTTCCCTACGCCTCCTCAGGCCAAGCCTGATTAGACTAGCAGATATCGAAAACTCGCCGGATCATTCTTCAATAGGCACGCGATTAGTCCGGCAAAGCCGGACCTCTCGCTGTTTGTTAGTTAGCGGTTTCAGTTACTCTTTCACTGGGTGTCTCACCCTTCTTTTCACCTTTCCCTCACGGTACTAGTTCACTATCGGACACAACGGGTATTTAGCCTTAGAGAGTGGCCTCCCTAGATTCACCCGATGTACTTTCATCGGGATACTTGGGGAATCACTCGAGGTGTTTTTAGTTTCGCTTACAAGGCTCTCACTTTCTGTGGCAGTTTATTCCAAAACTTTCTGCTACCAAAAACACTCCCTACCGTGCCCCACAACCTCCGGCAAAGCCGGATTTAGGCTGATCCGCTTTCGCTCGCCGCTACTTACGGAATCTCATTTGATTTATTTTCCTCCGGGTACTTAGATGTTTCAGTTCCCCGGGTTGCCCCCTCATGCCTTGCATGAGAAAATCCGAAATTCTAAATCCGAAAACCTTAATTAGGGTGCGGGTGAGATATGAGATGTGTGTCGAGGATGGGAAGTGAGGGTGGGTAATATTTTTTTACTCACTTCTCACTCTCATTTCCCGACTCATTTCTCACTTCTCAACCTCACCCCAAAAGATTTCGACATTAGTGCTTAGAATTTCCTCGTGCTGCGCACGAGGTCTTGAATTTCGGCTTATAGCTTAATCCTCGATCATCTTCGGCGCCAAATTTCCCTCCGTCTCGTCCCGCCTTACGGCGAGACGGACGAGATCTCATCCAGTGAGCTGTTACGCTTTCTTTAAAGGATGGCTGCTTCTGAGCCAACCTCCTGGGTGTCTGAGAAATCTAACTTCCTTTAACTTAGCTATAAATTAGAGGCCTTAATTGCAAGTCTGGGCTGTTTCCCTCTCGACTGATCAGCTTAGCCCGACCAGTCTGTCTCCTTTGATAGTCTTTCTGGTATTCGGAGTTTATTTGAGAACGGAATCTTGCGACCCCATACCCATTCAGTGCTCTAACCCCAGAAAGTAGTTACAAAAGGCTATACCAATATATATTTCGGGGAGAACCAGTTATCTCCGGGTTCGATTGGCATGTTACCCCTAATCTCAGGTCATCTCATGTCATTGCAACGACAACGAGTTCGGGCCTCCCCCCGACTTTCGTCGGGACTCACCCTGCCCAAGATTAGCTCACCCGGTTTCGGGTCTTCCGACGGCTGCTTATTTCGCCCTGTTAAGACTTGGTTTCCCTACGCCTCCTCAGGCCAAGCCTGATTAGACTAGCAGATATCGAAAACTCGCCGGATCATTCTTCAATAGGCACGCGATTAGTCCGGCAAAGCCGGACCTCTCGCTGTTTGTTAGTTAGCGGTTTCAGTTACTCTTTCACTGGGTGTCTCACCCTTCTTTTCACCTTTCCCTCACGGTACTAGTTCACTATCGGACACAACGGGTATTTAGCCTTAGAGAGTGGCCTCCCTAGATTCACCCGATGTACTTTCATCGGGATACTTGGGGAATCACTCGAGGTGTTTTTAGTTTCGCTTACAAGGCTCTCACTTTCTGTGGCAGTTTATTCCAAAACTTTCTGCTACCAAAAACACTCCCTACCGTGCCCCACAACCTCCGGCAAAGCCGGATTTAGGCTGATCCGCTTTCGCTCGCCGCTACTTACGGAATCTCATTTGATTTATTTTCCTCCGGGTACTTAGATGTTTCAGTTCCCCGGGTTGCCCCCTCATGCCTTGCATGAGAAAATCCGAAATTCTAAATCCGAAAACCTTAATTAGGGTGCGGGTGAGATATGAGATGTGTGTCGAGGATGGGAAGTGAGGGTGGGTAATATTTTTTTACTCACTTCTCACTCTCATTTCCCGACTCATTTCTCACTTCTCAACCTCACCCCAAAAGATTTCGACATTAGTGCTTCGAATTTCCTCGTGCAAAGCACGAAGTATTCGTGCTTTCGCACGAATGGATTACCCCATTCGGAAACCGTCGGATAATCGGTTTTTGGCACCTCCCCGACGAGTATCGCCGCCATATGCGTCCTTCCTCGGCCCGTTGCACCAAGGCATCCACCACTAACTTTATATGTAGCTATGAAATGCATCAATTTTCTCTTCACTTGTCAAAGAACAAATTTGCTCTTTTAAAGCACTTTCCTTACTTTCGTAAGGGGTGGACCAGGGCGGTACTGACCCGCCTACCTTCTCATTGCAAATGAGACATTCTACCGTTGAACTACTGGCCCAAAAAAAACTGGCCTTAAGCCAGTTTTACTCAGAATCTTGAGAAGCGCCTATCCCCAACCGCGGATACTTGATCTGTAAATTATTTGTATTTTTTGATTGCTTCTCATGAAACGACTTTACTGGCTTTAGAAAACTGATCGAATTATACCTTAACCGGCAAAAGACTGTCAAGACCTAGTCATCCAGAAAAATTTCCTTTTTTGAGATTGTTTCTTCCAAGGCTGAAACCTCCAAAAATTTCGGCGACTGGAAGTTGCGCTCCGAGGTAATCGCTCCCACAATCGTTGTTTTTAAATCTTCCAGTTCATATGAAGACGAAAAGTGTAAATGGCCGGCAAAAATTTGTTCTACTTTATTTTTTACCAGAAGTTTTACCAGTTGGGCTGCCTGAGTTGCCACAGCAAGATTTTCTTCTCCCATTATGTGTGAAGATGTCGGGTGATTTAATGGCTCGTGAAGAAAGACTAAACAATAAGCCTTCAAACATTCTTCAACTTCTCTCCGCAACCATTCTTCTTGTCCTCCAGATGCCTCCAGTCCGTTTTCCCCATCTCCATTATTTACCAATATAAATTTCTTATCTTCAATGTTAAAACTCATAAAACTTTTCTCAAAAACTTCGCCCCAAAGGTTCTGTTTAAACCTCCTCCCCCACCAAATATCATGATTTCCGGGAATAACATAATATTTCAAACCACTCTCGTCCAATATTTTTTTAGCTTCAAGAAATTCTTCTTTCTTGCCTATTGTTGTCAAATCACCCGCAATAATGACAAATTCAGATTCGTCTTTTTTTGCTTTCTCGATGGCAATCTTGAAATTACCCCAATCGCTGTGAACATCCGCCATCACCGCAAATTTAAGCGGTTTTCTTGCCTCGCCGAATTCTGCCGTAGGCGGAAAAAGGCGGGTCTGCTTTTCTCTTATCGTCCATACAACCCCCGAAACCACCCCACCAACTAAAAGTAAAACTAAAACCTTTTTCAGAAGCTTCATGAAGTAATTGTAACAAAAACCAGCTTCAAAAGGGGAGGCCTTACGAAGCTAATTTACTCTTTCGACCAAATTCCCAATCGTTCTTTTTTGGCTGAATTCTCCGCTTTCTGTAAATCACTGCTTTGACAATATTTTTGATTTGGGTAATCGCAGGCAACCCACAAATAGCCCCGCAGTTTGCCGTAATTATCGTTCTGCACTTGAACATATTCTACGGTCACTTTTTTGTTTCCCAGCAAGTTCATCAAAAAAGACCTGGCTTCGTTATAATATGGCTTGCCTTTTTCCGGCGCGTCTATGCCTATCAGTCTGATCGGCATGCCTTTTTCCAAAGAGGATAAGCCGCAACTTTTTGTTCTAACTTCTTCCCAAAAACTTCTCCTTCCAAAACAATCTCTCTTAAATTTTCAAAATATCTTTCTAACTCTTCGTCCGAACGACATCTACCTGTACCAAGCCCGTTAAATACCCCAAAGTACCACCTTGTTGTTTTATTTCCTTGTTCCTCCAGTATTACAACATTTTCCGGATCAACTTCCTCCGGATAAGAAGCATAAACCCAAAAATTGCGATCTTCAATAGAAAAAGGGAAACTATGCTCCCAATAATTAAAACCCGCGGCAAGCATTGTTTCTTCTGTTACCAATTGGAAAAGAAAAGCTCTCTTATCTTTTCTCCCTAGTCCTCTTTCTTTTAATGAACACATAAATTACCTCCCTTCTGGACAGAGATTTATTAGGCTGAACTTGGGTTATAACTCTACACCCTTAGGGTATAACACGTTCACACCTTCGGTAAAACTTTGTGGGCAAGGAAAGAATCCCTGCCCACCACCTGCCCGACTAGCTTTGCGACTCGAAGCGGGTGGGTCGGCTGTCGCCTCAGACGACTGCAAATAGAGAAACATTAACCTCGTCTTTATCAAATGTTTCTAATATTAGAATAAATTAATTTATCTTCAAACACTTTATTAAAATCTGTATCAAAAGTCGCAAAAGAATCAATTTTATTGTAAATCATTGTTAGTAAATGATATGCGTCTCTGGGACATAAATTGTACTTCTCCATATATTCAACCACCTTAATTTGATCCTTCAGGCCCGTCGGAGAATTAACCAATTCAATAAAAGGAACTTCTAGAATCTCCTTTACTGCCTTTTTAAGACTCTGAAAAATCTCGTTCTTCTTTTTGTCTTTATAACGGAATTTCAAAACATACAGAAACTCGTCCAAAACCAAGGGGGAAATACAAAACATAGTCCCACTTCTCATCCACTCTTCCAAACGGCTCAAAACTTCTTTATGAAATAAAGACAGCTCATCTTTATAGTAAACCAGAACATTGCTGTCTAAGAAGATTTTTGGCATAACTTTCGTCAATAATCTTATTTATTTTCGAAGGCGTAAGACCCTTACCTAAACGGAACCCGCCGGCAAGTTTCTTTAGTTTTTTTATGTTTTCTTCAATATCTCCACCGTAAACGTTCTCCCCTATCGTAGAAAGTTTTGCCACCGGCTTCCCGTCTTTAGTCAAAATAAAGGTTCCTGCCTTAGGCAGTTTTGCCATAACCTTACCTGCATTCCTACGAAAATAGGTTAAGGGCAAAAGTCTTTTGGAAAAATCCTCTATCGTCTGTAAGTTATCCATGCTCTTAATGTACAATGTTCTACACGCTTTGTCAAGCATTAAATTACACATAGTATTGCACAATGCAAAACAATAAAACCAAAATTTTCCTGAGAAGTTTCATGAAGTAATTGTAACAAAAATATTACATTGTCAGATCAAGGTAACCAAATCCCATCTCCCTTAATTTAAAAAAACCGGCGCTATTAACTCCTGAAGTTGTTCAAAATACTGAATTTTCAAGTCATCCGAACCTGCTTCAGATTGAAGTTCTTTAAGTTTCCTAATTCCCTCTGGCAAAATACCTAATTCCAAAGTCACCCTGTCAACTGCTTTGTAAAATTTTCTTGGAGTCTGTTCAAGAAATTTTTGACTACAATATTTATGGACTTTAGGACTAATAAAAGCAGAAAAAGGTAACTCCATCGTACCCAGGGCTTCTAATATTCCCCTTTCGTCTGCAACGCTGCCTTTATAAAGAGCAGGGAATCTTGTTGAAAAATTATTAAAATATCCCGGCCATTTTGCCCCAAAAACCGCCTTTACTTGTTCCAAACTGGTCAGTTTGCCTTCGTCTACCTCAATCTTGTTCATACTTAGTGGACGATAATGGAGTCCCTGCCCGCCATCGGCTGTCGCCTCAGGCGACTGCAGACGGGGAACCATTGACCTGTCCGATTTAATCGGACCGCTCTAGCTCCCTGTGGGCGATTCAGGCTTCGAACCTGACACCTCGTCTTTATCAGAGACGCGCTCTAGCCAAATGAGCTAATCGCCCAAACTCTTAAAATGCTCTACTACTGCCTGCCCCGCTGAGCGACACTTTGAGGCAAGGATGTAAACCTTGCGAAAAGCGAGCTCTTGTAGGGAGCCACTTGCCCAAAATCATTCAGGACGCGCTCCCCGCCTGCAACGCTTTGCGCCCGCCCGCATCGATACGCGAAGCGTTTCGGGCAGGTAACAATGCGGGCAGGTAACCAGATGAGCTAATCGTCCGAATTGCCAAAATTTTACCACAAAGCGGGGAATAAAAAAAGTTCATAAAAAACCCCGCGTCTGACGCGGGGCTGGAGACAACCAAAATGCGGTAGGAATTGCTCGCCGAATATGACTTTTTTCCGGCAATAGCTTTTTTGTGTCAGCTTAAGACAGCTTTATTTGTTCCGACTTACGTCGGAACGCGTATTTTTCTCCTTAGAAAGGAGGTGATCCAGCCGCTCCTTCCAGAACGGCTACCTTGTTCATATTTAAATCACTACATAAAGATAAAATTTTGTAGGATTCGTTCCTTATGTTTCCAAAAGGTATGGACTATATCTTCATCCTCAACAAACGGCTTTTTTCTGGATACCAAGAACCGATTATTTTTGAAAAATCACTATAAGATTTTGCTCTTATAAAAAATCTCCAATAATCAGGATCTGCTTTCTTGCTAGGATTATGAATAATTCCGCAAGAAATTCCAAATTCCAAAAGAAAGTTTCTAACTTCCTCTAAATCTAACTTATCTTTTTGGGCAAAATAAATATAAAGTCTTAATTTGGGATTTTTAGTTATTCCACCCTCAGAATCAAAATATCCTTTTATGTAATATTTCTTTTCTTCAGGTGAATTTACTTTGAATCCTTTAAGAAAAGATTTAGAAAATTCAACAATGTAAACTTTCCTTGTCTTCCCTTCTTTGTAAATCCAGGCTTTCTTGCCAATTTTAGCAAGCAGTTCTTTAATAAAAACTGGATAAGACTTATATTTTTGACTTATCCGAAAGGTTAATTTTCTTTCGGTTGCGTCATGAATTGCTCCCAATAAATAAGCTTTTACCATTTGAAGTAGGCGTTGGCGTGTAGTCTCTACGGAGTCCCCAATAATCATCGGGGTTCCCTCGGTATTGCCATCTGACATCTTGGTTTTATTTTGAACGAATAAAGCCAAGAAAGTCAATTAGGTTTCACCGATACAGCCAAATTTTACTTCGACATTACTATCGAGGTCGCAACAATTTTACGACTTAACCCCCATCGCCGAGTTTACCTTGATTCCCTCAAAGAGGGAGCTTCGGGTACCCCCGACTTTGTTGATTTGACGGGCAGTGTTCTGAGATATTAATTTCCATTACTGAAAAATATTCTCCCCCACCGGACGCGCGGTTTTCCCGCATCCTGGCGGACTGGCTATTTTCCAAATGGACGCCTATTATTCATAAACTCTCTTAGTCTATAAAGTTCCCTTATCCCTTCTTTCGTCAAATGTTTTTTTCTTTTAAAAAGTTCCGCTGCTTGACAAAAAAGTAAAAAATCTTTACCTTTTTTACCTTGAAGCGGATATTCCTTGAAAAAAGGAATTACTTTTCGGAAAAGATCTTTCTGGCCTTTTACCACATATTTAACATGCGGTTTCCAACCATAACGCTCATAGTTAAGTTCGACTATGCGTCCGCAACCTAACTTTTGCTGGATCTTTTCCAATATCGGCTTATCATCACCCCGAAGTTCGATTTCAAAACAGAGACTGGCATCAAGGCCAAGTTTCTTTGTTTTGTGTTTGCTTATAATTATGGCGAAACAACCTTCTCCGTCGGTAAATCCGACAATATACCAAGGACTAATAATTTTATAGGCACCCATTTCAAATAACTTCGTGCCTTCCCCATTCGACTCACCAAGCCAAGCTTGGTTCGCTCAGGGTACTACGCACTCTGCAGACTTCTGATATCTAATCGTTGTTAGTTCACACCGACAACTTCCATAAATTGTACCACACAAATATGGTCAATACCAGATCTCCCTATGTAATTAATTTTCGTTTCTTTTTCATCTCGAGACCACATATTCCGCTCATTTTGATAGGTAATTGCTTCCCCATTTATACGATGGGTCGCAAATAAACGGAACCGTTTAAACTTCAAGCTGAAAAATGCTAATTTGACCCTTCGCCCCGATATCTCACGACATCAGGACTGTCATTTTGCTTCCAAGCTTTACCTTAGCTTGAGAGAGATTTTAACTCCCTCGAAAAATTAATTGATAGGCGCAATTCTTTGTACAAGACTCGAGAACGTATTCACCGCGGCCTGCTGATCCGCGATTACTACCAATTCCAACTTCATGAGGGCGAGTTGCAGCCCTCAATCTGAACTGAGGCGAAATTTCAGAGATTTGCTTAACATTACTGTCTCGCTAAACTCGTTGTTATTCGCCATTGTAGGATGTGTGTAGCCCTGGACATAAGCACCGTGCTGACTTGACGTCATCCCCTCCTTCCTCCCCCACACTTTTAAACTCTACGAGTTTAAAAAAATCCGAAATCCTAAATCCGAAACCCTAAATTAGGGTGCGGGTGAGATGTGAGATGTGTGTCGAGGATGGGAAGTGAGGGTGAGTATATTTTCTTACTCACTTCTCACTCTCATTTCCCGACTCATTTCTCACTTCTCAACCTCACCCCAAAAGATTTCGATCTTAGTGCTTCGAATTTCTTTTGAACCGTGAAGTTCAAAAGAGTGGGAGCAGTCTCTTGTGATTATTTAACACAAGATAGGGGTTGCGCTCTATGAGGCACTTAAGCCTACAGCTCACGCCTAGAGCTGACGACAGCCATGCAGCAGCTGTGCTGCCTTCCTTGCGGATCGTCCTACGTTTCTGCAGAACTAAAACGGCAGCATTTCAAACCCAGGTAAGGTCCATCGCTTTGTATCGAATTAAACCACATGCTCCACTGGTTGTGCGAGTCCCCGTCAATTCCTTTGAGTTTCAACCTTGCGGCCGTACTCCCCAGGCGGCCTGCTTAACGCGTTAGCTTACGCCACCCCCCCCGATAAATCGGGAGGACCAGCTAGCAGGCATCGTTTACGGCTAGGACTACAGGGGTCTCTACATATTGTTACTACCCCACCGAATCGGCGGGACGGTTTGGTTATTTCTACCAAACTCTGTATGTTACCATACAGATCGGACTGTATCATATCCCGATGTTACATCGGGACCTGGCGTACAGTCTCTACGGGGTTATGCTTTTACGAGTTGAATAAGGAACAAGTTTATACTTAAAATCTTCCAGCAAATAACTGCCAATTAATTTTTCCAGCTTTGGCATGCTTGCCTTAGGAAAATAAATAACCCACTTCCCTTTGTTCAACCTTTTATTTGTTTCTATTCCGAAATTCAAAAAAATTGTCTTTATTAGTCTTTTTACTTCACCTTCTGTAAAACTGTGGGTTTGGAGTGAGGTTCCCGCATACTCTGCAGAACCATCATCCATTACCCAAACAGCTAAACTAAGAGGTTTAACTAATAGATAATTTATACTTTCCGGAACAACTTTCTTGGAAGACGGATAAAAGAGATTATAGTATTTTGTAAACTCCGGATGGGTTAATGTTACAAACTCGGCAAAACTGTAGTCGGTTCCACCAATTGTTTGTTTAAATACATTAACTTTCATCGAAGTTATATTTTTAAACACCTCTCTTTTATAATTTACTAAAGAAATTTGGTTGATTGAATGTTTAATATGTAATCTACAATTTTTACCCCTAAACCTCAATCCACCATCTCCCAGTAATGTTCCTATTAATACTTGTTTTTGAATTTCGTTTAGTTTGAATAATGTTTTATCCAAACTTGAGCAAACTTCCCTCGGTATTGTCCTCATTATTTTTAGTTTATCACCGAAGATAACCCAAAATCAACGAGGAGTTTCACCGATATAGCCAATTTTTATCCCGATGTCACCATCGGGAGGGACTAGTATGTTTATCCCTTTCGCTCCCCTAGCTTTCGTTCCTCAGCGTCAGAATAAGCCTAGATGTTCGCCTTCACCCTTGGTGTTCTTCATGATATCAACGCATTTCACTGCTCCACCATGAATTCCAACATCCCCGACTAATCTCCAGGTATCCCATCTCTTGCCCCTGTCTTTGGTTGAGCCAAAGTATTTGAAACAAGATGCGGAAACCCGCCTACGAAACGCTTTACGCCCAATAAATCCGGATAACGCTTACACCCTACGTATTACCGCGACTGCTGGCACGTAGTTAGTAGGTGTTTATTCTTTCCGCGTAATGCGGAACAAAAGAAGTTTACGACCCGAGGGCCTTCATCCTTCACGCGGTGTCGCTCCATCAGACTTTCGTCCATTGTGGAATATTCCTAGTTGCTGCCATCCGTAGATGTGGGGGCCGTGTCTCAGTCCCCCTGTGGCTGACCAACCTCTCAGTCCAGCTACCCGTCACTGCCTTGGTAGGCCGTTACCCTACCAACAAGCTGATAGGACACAGGCTCCTCCCTCAACGCGAAGTTACTCGCTTTACTCAAGGCTTCACTTTAAAAAAATTCTAAATCCTAAACCCGAAATACGAAATAATTTTCAAAATACAAATGACAAAAAATTCAAAAAATGCTTAAGGCATTTAAGGCTTTGAACATTTGAATTTGTTTTGAATTTCGTGCTTAGTGCTTCGAATTTTCTCAAGGTAAAACCTTGAGACTATGGGATATTACCTTCCCTTTCGGGAAGCTATCTCCCTTTGGGGGGTAGATTCCTGTGCATTACTCACCCGTTCGCCGCTGTCCGATTTACATCGGACCGCCCGACTTGCATGCCTAAGGCACACCGCCAGCGTTCATCCTGAACCAGGATCAAATTCTCAAAAAAATTGCGAAGCAATTTTTGCAGCCCGCCAACAAGCGCTCTTCAAGCCGTGTACGAATAGTACGAGAAGGCTTGAAGTAAGCTGTGGAGGGCAAAAAACTACCTCTTCAATTTATAAAATTCCTACCACATTTTGATTGTCAAAGTTCTGCAGAACTTTGACCCGCCGGCAAACGCTCCTCAAGTCGCGCACGAATAGTGCTGAAAAGACTTGAGGCAAGTTGCGGAGGGTCAAGTACCGCTTAATTTTCAAGGCATGTCAAAAAACCCGCCAAGAAGCGGGTTGTGGTTACCAATCTTCCTGGTCAGAGTCTCACATACTAAAGGGATATTAGCATTTCTCAACTATTTTGTAAAGCACTATTCCCAGGCTTACCATTACATTAAGCGATATGTTAACTCCAAACATGGGCAGTTCGACAATGGCATCACACATCTTCAAAACCTCTCTCGATACTCCGTAAGTCTCATTACCCACCACTACCGCCACCGGAAACTCCCATTTCATTTCAGTATATGAAACACTTTTTTTATCCTGTTCTATCGCAATTACTTTGATATTTGATATTTGATTTTTGATTTTGATAATCGCCTCTTTCGCCGTGGACTCGTAGTGCCACTTCACCCACTCAGTAGTATTTATAGAAGCCTTTTTAATGCGGGTATTAGGTGGTACTTCTGCCTGCCCCGTAATAATTACCTCTTCCGCCGCCACCGCATCCGCCAGCCGAAAAATCGACCCGATATTATAAGTATCCAAAATGTTGTCCAATACTATATATATTGGATTTTTCCTCAGTCTTTTAAATTCTTCTGAGTCTTTTTTGGTTGTCCGAAGTTGTTGCGCGTTTAATTTAATCACGGAGTCATTCTAACACAAGCAGTTTCTGTTTTTAAACCTCTTGAAAATCAAAAATAAAACAATCGATCTCTTCAGAAGCGAGCAGTCCTCTGGCTTTATTTCCATCCAAATCCGCAACCGTAACTGCCTGTCCAAAATAAGGTGAAACCAGGGTATACTTCCATTCATCCCTTCCCGCATTCTCTTCTATGGACGGGCTAATTACCAGAATTTTCTTTTTTAACAGAGAAAAATCCCAGTCTGTCGGCAACAACCTTAAGGCAGCATAATTATCACTCTTAACCCAATCATAAGCTTTCAACAGTACTCTTTTTTTGCTGCCACTGCCACCGAGTTCTAAGTAGATTTGAGCCATTTCTCCTCCGTAGTAAATGCCAAAGAAGTCCAACTTCGCTTCCCAGTCCCAATCAATTAAACCTTTTAAAAAATGCAAAATTGAATCCCTCCCCAAACATGGAATCAGACCTCCTTGAATTCTTGCTCGACTGGTTGTCAGACCCAGATCTTCCTTAATTTGGGAAAGTCTTTCACTGTCCATTTGCAAAATTCCCCGTTCAAGTACGCTTCTGCTAAAACCAAATTCTTCCACAATCTCCCAAAAACGGCTGATGTCTTTGCGCCGGAGATTTATCCCGTAAAGCGTTTCTTTCATTTCAAAAATAAAAAAATCGAGCCTCCCCCGGTATACCTGTAAAATTTTTTTGTCTAATTATCTAAGTTTAAAATTTCAAGAGGTGGTTTCAATTTTTTCCGCTTGAACCGGTTCTTCTCTTTGTTCTGGTACTAAACTCTGCAAAATTGTTATGTCCAAAAGATCTTTTCCTGAACATATGTCGTAAGACAAACAAACGTCTGCAACATTATCGGGAGTTTGAGAAAATTCGCTGCCAATGTTCCCCTTTTTTCAACCATATTATTTTATTTCCTCCATTTTATCTTTAACCTGACGGCAAATATTTTCCGGTTTTCCGTCAGTTAATTTACATAAAATAGAAGTTAAAGCTTCTTTTTCTAATTTTTGGCTTTCTTCATCTGTTGCCCCTAATTGTTCTCCTGCCCCCACTCTTGCATATTTGCAACCCAAAACCAGAAACGGCACATAGCCCGGATTTATATCCGAATATTGATTAAAAACTTCGCTGTCAGCACCATTATCAAAATTCTCATGATAAGAAATCTCGTTTTTAAACTCCCCAAACACTTTTTGAACAATCGGTTTTTCCCAAACGCAATGCGGACAGCTTGAAGAGCCGAAAAAATAAACAATCGGTTTGTCATTTTCAAGACAAACTTCTTTATCAGTCACTAAAAAATTACCAATAATTGTTGGAAAATTAGGGGCTGGCTTAATAGTCGGCTGAACTTGATCAGTAGAATCAACCTTGTCTTTCTCCCCCAATATTTTAGACTGCCAATTATTTTTCGTCCAAAAAAATCCCGCCGCTCCCGCCGCGATTACCAAGATTACTAACACAAAGTACTTTTTCATCTACTCGCACCCTTCGCTCGCCGCCGCCGTTTCTTCGCCTAAAACCGTACTGCATTCTTCCGGCGGATTTTCAAACGCCAAGCAAATTGCTTTTTTATAATCCTCAGGCGCGCGACCGCCATTATATACAGTATCGTTAATAAAAACCATGGGTGATCCGGAAGCCTGATATTTTTCCGCTTCCGTTATCTCCTTGTTTACCAAAGTCACCTTTTGCGACTCTGCGCAGGTAGAAATTTGTGTCGTATTTAAACCAGCGCCAGTGGCTTGTTGATTCCAGCAAGTATCCGCGTCTGTACTGTTGCATTTCTCATTGGTCAAAGATACAAATTTCCACCATTTATCCAAATTACCCAAATTAAAAGCGCAAATTTCCCTGATATCTTGGTTCAATTCTACTTGTCCGTGCAAAGACTCATACTCTCCCGCCTTAAGTCCGGCGCATTCTTTTGTTAAACACTCATCGGTAGAAGTATAGGGAAAGTAAGTTTTACAAGTATCCATATCTTTAATCTGTCCTTGTTTTATTGCCTCATCGCAACGGGACTCAGCGTCGCTGTTAAAAATCCGATAGGGACAATTTTGCTCACAGGAAGCTTTTTTATCATTAATAATGTAGCGGGGCGACCAGGTTGCTTTATCTTTCAAAAGCTGGTAAACCAGCTCCAGTCCTGCTTCCGCCTGGTTACCGTAAGGGCAAAAACTCATTACAAAAAACTTAACTTCAGGTATCAAAGATTTTTTGGGATTAAACGGTATGGGTGAAGGGGCGGCGGAAATCGTTGGGGTAGGTATTATTTTAGAACCGCCATACTTTACTTTTGCTCCGGCCGATCCGGCCAAAAAAGCAGCCACCACCAAAAGAACAACAATCAAAACCTGTATTTTTTTATTCACTGTCCTCAATTACTAATTACTTATTACTTAATTACTCCCCTGTAATCGCCTTCACCGGGCAACTCTCAACCGCTTCCTTAATTTTCTCCCCTATCCCATCGCAACACCCGCAGACTGCACAAGGGGAAACTCTTTCCTCTTCGGGAATAGCCTCACTCTTCCCTTGATCGTTCATACGGAAAACTTCTTCGGCAATTGAAACGCAAAGCCCGCAACCAATGCATTTCACCGGATCAACCTTAATTTTTGACATAGAAGCTATGCTAGCATCTCCTTGGTTATTTTGTCAACCGCTTATTTTGCTTCAGGTATTTAAAAACTGAATAACCGGCGATGGCACCCTGGGCACATGCAGTAACCGTCTGCTGTAAAACTAAGCTCTTGTTCGTCACGTCCCCGGCGGCAAAAACCCCTTGAACGTTAGTAACCATTTCTTCATTGACGACAATATAACCGCTTTTGTCCATTTCAACCTCCAAGGAAGACAGAAAGTTACTGGTTGGTATCCCGCCTATTTCCACAAAGACGCCATCGGTTGGTAAACTCATTTCCCTGTTAATTTCTTTGTCTAACTTCACCTGGGTTACTTTTGAACCATCACCGATTATTTCCAGTAGGTTGGTATCATAGATGACTTCTATCTTGGGATTACTTTTAACTTCCTCCACCCAAATCGGCTCTGCTCGCAGCTCAGATTTTCGGTATACTAAATAGACTTTTTGAGCATATTCGGCCAAGTGAATCGCCCCGCTGCAAGCCGAGTTTGCCCCACCGACTAAAATCACCGTTTTGTTTTTAAAGAAAGGGGCATCACAATTGGTACAATAGGAAACTCCCTTCCCTACGTATTCTCCTTCACCAGGAATATTTAATTTTCTCCTCCCGGTTCCGCTGGCAATAATCAGGGTTTTAGACTGATATTCTTTATCATATTCAGAAGCAACGGTAAAAACATCATGATTTTTTCCCAAACTTTTAACGTTTTCGGTAACAATCTCCCCGCCCAAAACTTTTGCTTGGGATAGCATTTTCTCTCCTAACTGCACGCCAGAAATCTCACTTACTCCCGGAAAGTTCTGGACTTTATCGGCATAGGTTATTGTCCCGCCAGGAAGTTTGCCAATTACCAAATTACTTAATTTATACCTTGAAGTATAAATCGAAGCCGTCAGCCCGGCTGGTCCGGAACCAATAATTATTACATCATATAACATTTATAAACTTTACAATTATTATAATTTTTATATCGTTATTTCTTTAACAATGTCCTCTTTCCCTCTAAACCCTTGCAGGGTCTTAACCGGCTCCCCATTTTTAAATAAAATCAGGGTCGGAATACTCATAATGCCGTATTTTTCTGCAGTTTGGGGATTCTCGTCAACATTCATTTTGCCGATTTTAACTTTTCCTTCAAGTTCTTTTGCCATTTCTTCTATAACCGGTGCCATCATCTGACACGGTCCGCACCAAACCGCAAAAAAATCAACCAATACCGGTAATTCGCTTTTTAAAACTTCTTCCTCAAAATTTTGATCTGTAAATTTGTATTCCATATAATTTTCTTTCTAATTGTCATTGCGAGCCCAAAGAGCGCGGCAATCTAAAAAATAATCTAATTTATTTTATTTTATTTTCGTCAACTTTTTTAATAACAATTTTGTCGCCTTCCAAGTACATCACAAGCCAGGTATTCTCGTCAATATTCAAATATTTTCTGAAGCAAATTGGAAGCGTTATTTGTCCCCTAGTCTGTATCTTAACCATTTTGCAAGGCACATTATTTTTATTCATAAACTCATACTAATATGAATTTCATACTTTGTCAAGATCTAATTTTTTCAACAAAAGTGAATTTGCGACTACGGAAATACTGGAAAAAGCCATCATTAGCCCAGCATACTCCGGTTTTAAAACTATTCCCAAACCGCTAAATAATCCAGCCGCTACAGGAATACCTAAAAGGTTATAAATAAAAGCCCACAAAAAATTAAATTTAACTTTATTAAAAGTTGCTTGGGCCAGATTAATTGCCCTAAGTACATCCAGGGGATCGCCTTTTATCAAAACAATATCGCCTGTTTCTCTGGCCACATCGGTTCCGCTCCCCATTGCAATTCCCAAATCTGCTGTTGTCAACGCCGGCGCATCGTTAATTCCATCCCCCACAAAGGCTATCTTCCTTTGTCTCGCCGAAGCACGCCGATTCGGCGGGGCAAAGGCGGATCCTTTATTTCTTAATTCTTCTATCGCCCTTGCCTTTCCTTCCGGTAAAACACCGGCAACAACTTCCTGTATCCCTAAATCTTTCGCAATTGACATTGCCGTTGTTCTATCGTCCCCGGTTATCATCACTGTTTTTAAACCCCGTTCCTTCAACTTTTCTATTGCTGATTTTGCATTTTCTTTCAAGATGTCTGCTGCGGCAATAAACCCCAATATTTGATATTCCTTACTTTTCTTATCCTTTAACTTAACTTCGATAACAGTCGCTCCTTTGTCCCTCCAGTTTTCTATAAAATCATTACTTTTGTCTGTTTTCCCAACGCCAATCTCCCCAATTTCCCTAATTTTTCCCGCGACTCCGATTCCTCCAATTGCTTTAAACCCTTCGATTTCACCAAGTGCAAGCCCTTCTCCTTTTGCTTTTTCAACAATCGCTCTCGCCAGTGGATGTTCGCTCTTCTGTTCTACCGATGCCGCCAGCAACAATAAAATTTGACTATTGGATAATTGGGATTTATTTAGAAATTTGAAATTAGAAATTAGAAATTCAGTTGTTGGCATCACGCCAACAACCTCCGGTTCTCCTTTAGTCAAGGTTCCTGTTTTGTCAAAAATAATTGTCTTTATCCCAACTGCTTTTTGCAAAGCTTCTCCGCCTTTAATTAAAATCCCCTTTCCTGCTCCCAGTCCGGTACCAACCATAATTGCCGTGGGTGTCGCCAAACCTAAAGCGCAAGGACAGGAAACTACTAAAACGGCGATTCCAAAAGATAAAGCCTGAAAAAAAGGTGCCCCGATAATAAAAAACCAAATACCGGTAACTAAAAGTGAAAGCATAATTATAATCGGAACAAAAATTGAAGAAATTTTGTCTGCCAGCTTTTGAGTCGGCGCTTTGGCGCTTTGCGCTTTTTGGACAAATTCAATTATTT
>Ga0210019_1001453_pt1 | contig 25347 bp, 22 predicted proteins | sample CryGeyCG2114_020_2_FD_183969 | JGI IMG/M metagenome (GOLD analysis project Ga0210019, IMG submission 183969) | Groundwater microbial communities from aquifer - Crystal Geyser CG11_big_fil_rev_8/21/14_0.20 (SPAdes) (version 2) | ecosystem: Environmental > Aquatic > Deep subsurface > Groundwater ...
TGTTAATTTCAATTTTAAATCATGAACAACAAGAAATTTTGTTAGCAAATAGAGAGATTGATTTAGCATATAAACTTAATGACAACCGTTTTAGAGTCAATCTTTATTATGCACAAAATTTATTGTGCGGCAGTTTTAGATTAATTGAAGCAAAAATCAAAACCATAGAACAACTTTCTTTACCTGCTTATCTTCATCAATGCGCCGATCTCCACCAAGGTCTTGTTTTGCTGACTGGTCCAACTGGAGAAGGAAAATCGACGACACTTGCTTCGATAGTTAACGAGATTAATCAAAAATATGCCAGGCACATAATAACCATTGAAGACCCGATTGAATATGTATACCCAAAATATAAATCCATAATTTCTCAACGAGAACTTCATCAGGATACTCATTCATGGACAGTTGCTTTGAAGTCTGCATTAAGAGAAGACCCCGACGTAATATTAGTTGGTGAAATGCGCGATTATGAAACGATTTCTCTCGCATTGACCGCAGCCGAAACCGGTCATTTAGTTTTCTCTACATTGCACACTAATTCTGCCCCGGAATCGATTGACCGTATTATTGATAATTTTCCACCTCATCAGCAAAATCAAATAAAAAATCAACTATCAACAGTTCTTAAGATCATAGTAACCCAAAGACTGTTACCTAAACAAAATGAAGCCGGACGGATTCCGGGAGTGGAGATTTTAGTCAATACGGCAGCTGTTGCCTCAAGCATTCGTGAAGGGAAGACTTTTTTAATTAGCAATATTTTGGAAACATCAGAAAGCGAAGGATCTCTGCTATTTGAAAAAAACCTACTTAAACTTTATCAAACTGGCTTAATTTCAAAAGAAACCGCTATGACATATGCCATTAGGCCAAAGGAAATAGCTAGACTGATCAGGTAAGAAAATTAACCTAATTAACCTAATTGATCTAATTTCTAAAAAATAACCAAGTCCCAATTAGGAAATTGGAATTTAGAAATTATTTAGGTCAATTAGAATAATTAGAAATTAGAAATTTGAAAAGATGTTTTACCAATACAAGGCTTTAAAAAACGGGAAAATTGTAATAAAAAAAATTGAGGCGACCAGCGTTGGAAGCGTTATCGAGTTCCTACAAAAAAATGACTACTTTCCTATTTCTGTTGAAAAAGTAAAAAGTAATAATTTTTCTTTTTTAGACGGCCTGACTCAAAAGATTGACTTTAATGATATTGTTGATTTTACCCGCCAAGTAGCTCTTATGCTTAATGCCGGCTTAACTTTGATAGATTCACTGGAAATTCTAAAAAGACAAACGCCAAAACCAATTTTAAGGAAGATGATAGAAGATATTGATACAAAGATAAAAGGCGGATCTTCTTTTTCTGTTGCTTTAATCGATTACAAAAATTATTTTTCTAAGCTATATATCTCCTTAGTAAAATCCGGTGAAGCTTCAGGTAAGCTGGGAGAAATTCTTCTGAGGCTTGCGGATAATTTGGAAAAGGAGAGGGAATTTAAGAGTAGGTTAAAAGGAGCATTAGTTTACCCTGCAATAGTAATAATAGGAATGTTTGTCGTGATGTTTATTATGATTACTTTTGTTTTGCCTAAATTATTGGGTTTATACAAAGATTTTAATGTAGAACTGCCTTTATCCACAAAGATTTTAATAGCCGTTTCAACTTTTTCTGCTAAATTTTGGCCATTAGTGTTAGTGTTAATTTTTGTAGCCTCTTTTTTTATTAAAAAATATCTAGCAACAAAAGTGGGTAAAAGTTCTTTTGATAAGTTTATTTTAAAATTACCGGTATTTGGACGGATTGTTTCTGTTTCGGCGCTTGTTGAATCGACCAGAACCTTAGCAATTTTAATTTCCTCAGGGATATCAATTCTTGATGCACTATCTATCGTTGTTGACGCTACCGAAAATTCTGTTTATCAGCAAGCTTTTCTAACCGTTAGTCACAAAGTGGAAAAAGGCCTATCAATGGGCACGGCCCTCGAACAGGAAGGAATTTTTCCACCAATTTTGGTTCAGATGAGCCAGGTTGGAGAGCAAACAGGTAACCTGCATGACACTTTATTTAGACTTTCAAAATATTTTGAAATGGAATCGGAGATGGCAACAAAAACCATGACCACTTTGATAGAACCGTTGATATTGGTAGTCCTTGGAGTTGGAGTGGGATTCCTCGTCATGTCAGTAATTACCCCGATTTATAATTTAACGAACTCGTTTAAATAAAGACAGTCTTAATTAAGACTGTCTTTAATAAGAGCGTCCTTTTAGTCTCTTGATATTCTCTCCCCCTTATACTTTTGCACTGCTTTTTCAAGTCCTTCCCAATCCTTAATATTGTATTTCCCCACAAAGTATTCAACTGCCGTTTTTGTTCTACTTATTAATTCAAAATCTGCTAGGTTGGCAATTTTTAGATTGACAAACCCGTGTTGTTCTGTCCCAAATATATTACCGGCTCCGCGATTTGCTAAATCAAATTCTGCCAATTTCACACCTAGATTGTTTTTACAAAAATAATTAAGTCGTTTGGTGGTTTTTTCTGTTAAATTTTCCGAATAAAGAAGGCAGTACGATTGTTTATCTGAGCGTCCGACTCTACCTCGCAGTTGATGAAGAGAAGCTAATCCGAATCTTTCAGCACCCTCAACAATCATGATAGTTGCATCGGGTATATCGATCCCCACCTCAACAACCGGGGTACTAACGAGAATATCTATTTTTTTGTCTTTAAAATCAGACATAATCTTTTGTTTTTCATCACTTTTAATTTTTCCATGCAACAGACCTAACCTAAATTCAGGGAATATTTTTTTTAAATTTTCAAATTCAATCTTAACGGCTTTTACTGATTTTAGGGTTTCTGATTCTGACTCTTCAATCAGCGGACAAACAATAAATACTTGAGCATTATTTTCCTTGATTTGTTTTTTTATCCATTTATAACCGTTACTTCTTTTTTCTTTTGGGACCAAAAAAGTTTTAATTATCTGACGTCCCTTAGGCATCTCTTCGATATAACTTAAATCAAGTTCCCCGTACAACGTCAAGGCAACGGTTCTTGGAATTGGAGTTGCGGTCATCGTTAAAATATGAGGATTAAGAGATTTTTCTTTTAAAAGAGCTCTTTGTTCTACTCCAAATCGATGTTGCTCGTCGATGACAACGAGACCAACTTTTTTGAATTTTAAATTTTTGTTTAATAGGGCATGGGTGCCGATTATTATGTCATTATTATTGTTTGTTTTTTTTGTTGAGCCGGTAATTAAGGCAATTTTTGGATATTTTGATCTTTGGAATAATTTAATGAAAGTGTTGAAATGCTGTTGCGCTAATATTTCAGTTGGGGCCATTATTATCGATTGATAACCATTCAAATATGATAGATAACAGGCAATTGCGGCGATAACCGTTTTCCCTGACCCCACGTCCCCCTGCAGAAAACGATTCATTGGAGCAGTTTTTTTCAGATCGGAAATTATTTCTTCAATTACTTTGTTTTGGTCATTAGTTAATTTAAATGGCAGATTGGTAATAAAATCGGTAATCGGTAATCGGTAATCGGTAATTTTAAACACATTACCAACTCTTTCTTTTTTCCATTCTTTTTTTACCAGGTTATTGGCTAGTTGCAAATTAAATAGTTCATCGAAAGCCAGTCGCTCTCTAGCTCTGCTCGCCAAATCTTGATTATCAGGAAAATGAATTTGCCTATATGCTTCATCTTCATCAATAAGGCTATTAAAAGAAATTATTTCTGGTGGTAATGGTTCATGTAGAGACGCAAAATTTTGCGTCTCTACGGCGGCCAAAACCAAAAACATTTTTTCACGGATTGTTTTTGTGGAAAGGCCCTTTTTTTCAGAATAGATTGGAACTAATCTTCCCGTGTGAATTCTTTTTTCACCAATTTCATATTCCTTTGGTTCGATTGATATTTTTGAACCAAACTGTTTGACTAATCCGGCTACGGAAATACTTTCGCCAATTTTTAAAACTCTAATTAAATATGGCTGATTAAACCAATTAATTTCAACTAAACCAGTATCGTCTCTAACCACAACTTTTTGGATAGTAATTCTTGACCTAGTGTATTGATTTTTTGCTTCTATTATTTTTCCGGAAATCGTGACAATTTCTCCTACCTGAATTTTGCTAATTTTTGTTATTAATGAATAGTCTTCGTAGCGGGTGGGAAAATAATTAAGAAGATCAAAGTAGGTATTGATGCCGAGTAATTTAAATTTACGGATAGTGGTCGAACTAGTATTAGGAAGAGATTCAATGAGAATATCTTTCATGTTTCATCTAATAAATAATGGTGCAAAGGACGATAATATTAGTAATAAAGACGAAACAATCATAATTACTTTCCAAATGCTATTATGTTTTATTTTTTTCCCAAATATTTTCATAGTTTATAACACTTCAATCGTTTAATCGATTGAAGTAGGCTTACTTTGGACAGTCTTTAGATTTTGTAAACCCTAGTTTTTTGGCTTCTTCTTCATCACAAAACCAGCGATCGCTTGTACCCGGTTTAATCGTTATTTTATCATAGTTATAACAATCGGATGTATGATAAATTCTTGTATTATCAGCTGGTCGATAATTACCTTTGATATCACAGCCGACTTTTTTTGTTTGACAAAAACTTGACCAGACTCCCCTCCCGGCCAACTTTGCTTTGTTCTGCGATTGTTCAATCAACAGGGAATTCTCTGTGACTGTTTTCCCTTTCAGAAAATAAGCCAAACCTTCCTCGGTCATTGCTTCGTTAATCAATAGTTTATCAACAAATATATATGCCAACGTTCTGCCGAAATTATCTTTTCCAATTTTTTCATATTGAATTTTTTTATTGAAAACTAACTCTTCCATTCGTGCCTTTGCATCAACTCCCAAACAATCCTTGGGATATTCCGGCGCATTAATCTCATAAAGCCTCAATCGTTCACCATCGGACGAGTCAACTGTATCTCCATCAACAATGTTTTTTACAGTTGTTTCAACCCGATTAGATTTCTTCAAAAGATAACTATTAAGGTTCTTAAACAAAGTAGAAAAATTCAAGCTAAGAGAAGAAAAAAAAATTATCAACAGAAAAATTAAAATATTTTTTGAAATTCTCATGCTTTTACTTTATAATTTAATACCGATATAAATATCTATATAAATTATTATGATTATAAACTATAAATGTTCTAAGGTAAAACACTTCAATCGATTAAACGGTTGAAGTGTTTAGATTCCGTATCTTTTCCTCCTTTCACTTTCTCTTTTTCTTTCCCATGCCAGTTTCCAATTAACTCCATATTTTCCAGGCGCAAATATTGTATTAAAAAAATCGTCGATTATTTCTTTTGTTTTATCACGAAAAATTATATTATCAAATGCCTTAATGAGTCCATCGTGTTTGTCAATAATTAATAACTTAAATTTTGCTACTGTAGCTGTTGAAACATTCAGAGCCATGCAAATATTATGGAAATCAATATTTTTTAAAAGTAAATATATAATTGCAATTCTTTTTGCAAACATAATCCTTTCGTTATAGGAAAATACTCCATTAATGATTTCATTAAATTCATTTTTATCATCTTGATTTCCTATAATTTCAAAAAATAATCCAAACAATTTTTCCAAAACATCATCCCGTAATTTATATTTTGATATTCTTGCCATACTTTAATCGTTTGATCGATTGAAGTAATTATTAATAAAAAACATCTTCAATCAAAAATAAATAATTAAAGATTATTAGTATTAAAAAACTATGTCAACCGCTTATAACCTACAAAAATATAGAATTGGGGTATAGAAACGGGATTATTTTGTTGATATATGCAATGGCTTTTTTTAGGCAAAAAACTGTGTTTTGCGTGGTGGAACGATTCACCGTTCAATAAAGCGTGAATTCTTACAAGAGAGATGTGGATTACCTTAATAAGTTTATTTGATGGCGAATAATTTATCCGTTTTTAATCTTTTAGCCCAACATTTTTTATTATTTTGCAAAATGCCTGAGCAAATTCTGTTGATGTTTGGTATCTATCGTCTGGATTTTTTGATAAAGATTTTCTAAAAATATTTATTAATTTCTTTATATCGAGATCTTTTACTTTATATTTAAAGCTTTTTGAATAAAATTGCGCTTCAGTTATTATTTCTGGGTTTTCTATAATATCTGGAGGATTACCAAAAAAAATTGAATACGCCGTTGCTGCTAAAGAATATTCATCTGATCTTGCATCCTTTGTATTATTAATATATGTTTCTGGGCTCGTATACGACGCGGTTACGGCATCCACATCTGGAATCCATGAAGATGAACCATAATCAATAATTTTAATATGAGGCTGACTTAAAATAATATTTTTAGGTTTTATGTCCTTATGAATAAGATCATTTTCATTCATAAAATCAACTGTATCGGCCGTCTGAGTTATTATATTTGATATTTCTGAAATTGCTAATGGTTGTTTAACATCATCTGACAATCTTAAAAATAAGCTTTCTCCTTCAATTAATTCCATAATTAATAATGGTCGAATCCTACCATCTAAAGATCTTGTTTCAATATAATCATATATATTTGGTATTCCGGGATGAAAATTTTTCTTTAATTTTTCGATAGTCTTTGCTTCTAATTCAATAATATTTCTATATGACTCACCTGAATCTAACCAATCTGGTAAAAGCTCTTTCACCGCAACATACCTTTCTAAACGACTATCCCACCCTCTAAAAACGTTTGACATTCCACCCGTTCCAACATTTGGTTTTTCTTCAACTAAATAACGCGCCTTACCAGACACTTCTTTAAATTCTGTAGTGTCATCGTGAGTTGGTAATTTGAAAGGCGTAAAATCTTCACTTTTTATTAGAGCTCTTTCTTTTATTTCCCAAGAGTTTTTTCTTTTGAAATCATTTGGGGGGGGCGCAGTGTTATATTTTGTCAATCCTGGCTCGAAATTATTCATTAGTCTTTATTATAAACAATATTACGTTTTTTGCTATACTTTCTCTATGTATCTACCTCAACGGTTGCGATTTCGTTCTCAATACGATAAAGAAAAACTGTTGGCTAAATTTTTGTTTTTTTTGACAGGGGCCGTTATTTTAGGATTTATTTTTTTGTTTATACTCTTTGCCTGGTATGCAAAGGACCTGCCCTCGCCTTCTAAACTTTCGGCTCAAACCGGCTACTCGACTGTATTTTATGACCGCGACGGCAAGGTTCTTTATGACATGTATAAAGATAAAAACCGTGTCCCGGTAACTTTTGAAGAGATTCCAAAGACACTTCGAGAGGCAACGATCGCCATCGAGGATAAAAATTTTTATAAGCATGGTGGCTTTTCCCAAACTGGCATGATTAGAGCTGTTTTTAATATGTTTTTAGGTAAAGGATTACAGAGTGGATCAACAATTACCCAACAATTAATAAAAAATGTTTTATTAACTAATCGTCAAACAATAACCCGCAAAGTCCAAGAAATTATTCTTTCTTTTGAGGTAGAACGACGATACAAAAAAGACGAAATACTCCTTATGTATTTGAATGAGGCGCCTTATGGTGGTAGTTACTGGGGGGTTGGCACGGCCGCCAAAGCTTATTTTGGAAAGTCTGTCAAAGATCTTAGTTTGACAGAATCGGCCATTCTGGCCGGATTGCCCCAATCCCCGAGTCTTTATTCCCCTTTCATCGGAAAAAACGACGCTTGGAAAAATCGGACAAAAAGTGTGCTTCGTCGAATGCGTGAAGATGGATATATTACTCGTGAACAGGAAAATACTGCCTTAAAAAGAGTTGAATTGACAAGGTTTAGCGCCCCCAAGATTTTAATAGAAGCTCCTCATTTTGTCTTTTACGTCAAGGACCAAATTGAAAACGAGTACGGATCAAAGATTATTGATCGAGGCGTAAAAATTAAAACAACTTTGTCTTTAGATGTTCAACAAACCGCTGAAAAAATTGTTAAAGAAGAAATTGCTAAATTAAAGGACTTTAACGTCACCAATGGCGCTGTTGTAGTTCTTGATTCAAAAACAGGAGAGATTCTGGCCATGGTTGGCTCCTATGATTTTAATGATGAAAAATTTGGAAAATTTAATGTGGCCGAACTGGGTCAACGTCAACCTGGAAGTACTTTAAAACCGTTTACTTACGGACTTGCTTTTGAAAAAGGTTATACTCCTTCATCAATATTTATGGATGTCAAGACGGTCTTTCCCGATCAAGGCACGGAGGATTATATTCCTGTTAATTATGACGGTAAATTCAGAGGTCCGGTCCAACTCAGATTTGCACTTGGCAATTCTATCAACCTTTCAGCTGTTAAATCATTGGCAGTACTCGGTGTTCGTGATTTTTTAACCAAATTAAACGATCTTGGAATGCCTACATTTGCACCAAATTCAGAAAATCTAAAACGTTTTGGACTTTCCTTGACTCTGGGTGGTGGTGAGACAACTTTGCTTAATTTAACTTCGGCTTATTCAGTATTGGCAACCGGCGGCTTGAAACATGATGTTAGTTCAATTGGAGATATTACTGATTTTAGAGGAAAAAATATTTTTAAAAAAGTTAAGACCCAGGAAAAACGAGTATTTTCTTCAGAGGTTTCATTTTTACTTTCCCATATTTTATCTGATAATAATGCCCGGATGGAGGAATTTGGTCCCAATTCTTATCTTAATGTTCCCGGAAAAACGGTCGCTGTCAAAACCGGAACAACTGATGATAAACGGGATAACTGGACAGTTGGTTACACTAAATCGATTACCGTTGGAGTTTGGGTAGGTAACAATGATAACAGTAAAATGAATCCAAAAATTGCCTCCGGCGCTACTGGAGCCTCCCCAATTTGGTACAGAATCATGCGTGAGTTACTTAAAAAATACGATGATGGAATAATGGATAAACCGGACAAAGTCAAAGCTTTGACAATCGATGCATTTTTGGGCGGACTTCCAAAAGACGGTTATCCAACCAGATCAGAATATTTTATTGAAGGATCTGAACCAAAAGATATCTCACCTTGGTATAAGAAAATAAAAATATCAAAAGCTAACGGAAAACTTGCCAATGAAGTTGAGATAAAAAGTGGTAATTATGAAGAGAAAGATTTTATTATTATTTCGGAAAGCGATCCAGTTTCAACTGACGGTAAGAACCGTTGGCAGGAAGCCATTAATTCCTGGGCTGGTCAACAAGATGATAAATTTAAGCCACCGACGGAGACTTCGGATGCTTCTTCCGACTCAGTGATTGTCTCTATCAAGAGTCCGTCAAATCAAACAACTGTTTCTTCAGGAAATCTAAATATAAAGGCAAAAATTATATCTATTGATAAATTAAAAAATGTTAAAGTTAAACTAAACGGTGCTGAAATCAAAAACTGGAATGAAGATAAGAAGGATATTGATGAAAATATTGCTGTTCTGGAGGGGGTTTATGAACTTCAAATCGTAGCCACTAATGAAAAAGAGAAGCAGGGTGAGTCGACTATTAAGTTTGGAGTAGATAAGCCTTGGGATTATGCAACTCCAACTCCATAAAGGGTCAGTCCCTTTAGGGTCAGACCCCATTTAGTTCCTGTTTTGCTTCTTCTTCGGTGATGTTGCGGTCGGGTGAGGAATAATAAAAACGGAGGGTTAATTTATTTTCGAAAAGCGTGACGACCTCAATTTTCTGCAGTAACTTTGATTTTTCTGCCAATTGAGATATCACCTCATAGGTGTGACCTGGTCCTATTTTAAATGTTTTATCTAATTTAATAACAGCGAAAGGATGAATAGGTTTGTATGTAGGTACTAATTTAGAGTTATCAATTAAAGATTGGAAATCGAGCTCGATCATGTATACCCCGTCTTTTTCGACTATTTCTGGAATAGGCAAAGTATTAATGTTTAATTCTTTGTAAATACCTTCAATAATGCCTTTGAGGTCTGAATAATCAGTATTTACGGCGATTCCAACCTTGTATATTTCATCTGGAAGATCACCTTTTTTTGGAAAATAAACTTTAGCTATTTCAAATAATCTTAAAACGTCTTTTTTACCAGAATTTTCTTTAATATTTTTGAGTAACGAAACAGTTAGGTTTGTTCTTAAATATTCAATATCTTTTGATAGAGTGTTAGAAAGACGCAAGTGGTCTTTTGGATCAAGTCCAAAATCTATTAACCGATCTTTGGAAACCATTGAGTAATTAATTACTTCGTTGAGACCTAGATGTTTTAAAAATATTTTAATGCGATTTTGGAAAACAAATATGTCTTCCATCTCTTTTGGCTGATCAACATAAACAATTGGCTGCAAGACCGAGGGAATATTTTGATATCCATAAACACGGGCAACCTCTTCAATTATATCCTCGGGGATATTGATATCGTTAGTTCGGAATGATGGAACGGTTATATGTAGGGTCTGACCCTCGACGAGGGTCAGACCCTGTTTTGAGTCCTCCCCAACGGTAAACCCTAAATTTATCAAGATTTCATTAATTTTTTTTCTTGGTATTTCAACGCCGATTTTTTTATCAAATAACCTGTAACTCATCATTAATAGCTTTTCTTTACTTGGTTTAGGATAAATATCGTAAATTTTCGATGCGACTTTTCCTCCTGCATATTTTTCCAAAAGTTCAACACCGAAAACTAAAGTCGGCTCAACCCTTTCTGGATCAAGTCCCTTTTCAAAAAAAGTCGAGGCAACGGTTCTAACACCGGTAGACATGGTTGTTTTTCTGATTTGGACTTTGTCATAAGTCTGGACAAAAAGCACAACGCTTTTTGTCTTTTCAGTGATTGCCGAATTCAAGCCCCCCATTATTCCACAAAGATCGATTAATCGTCCGGATCCATCTTCCATAACAATATCTCCACCCGGTAATGTAACTTCTTTTTCATCCAAAGTAACAATTTTTTCACCTTTTTTAGATTCTCTCATAATCATCGTCTCTCCTTTTATTTGGTCATAATCAAATACATGGACAGGTTGACCGAATGCTAACATCAGATAATTTGATATGTCGACGACGTTGTTTATTGATTTAATACCGCAAGCAATTAATCTTTCCGTAATAAATTTCGGTGATGTCCCAATTTTTACGTTATCAATAATAACGGCAGTAAAACGTGGGCACAGAAATTTATTTTTAATCTCAATATTAAGTTTTTTATTATCTATATCACGATCGTGGGTAAGATAATATTTTTTAAAATTATATTTCTCTAACGGATTTTCCTTAAATTTTGCCTTCTTTCCAAACATCGGGAGGATTGCAACGGCTTCTTGGGCAATACCGAGAACTGATGCATAATCAATCCTATTTGAAATCACTTCAATATCAAAAACGTAGTCACTTCCAATTTTTTCCACACTTTCAATCGATGGACCACACAAAGAAAGATACTCGCGAACTTGATCAGGAGTCGCGTCAGTGTCTAAATAGTCGAGAAGCCACTTGTGAGTTATTTTGATATTCATTTTAAAATTGTTCCAGGAATCGTATGTCCCCGCTGTAATAATTTCTAATATCATCTAATCCATATTTCATCATAATTACCCGCTCTATTCCAAATCCAAATGCCCATCCTGAGCTTGCCGAAGGATCAATTCCACCTTCCCGCAGGACATTGGGGTGAACCATCCCAGTTCCTCCTAACTCTAACCAGCCGGATTTACATACTTTACAACGATTGGCTTTAATAATCCCTGTGCCACCGCAATTGTTACATGAAATATCAACCTCAAATGAAGGTTCGGTAAATTGAAAATGATGAGGTCGAAGCCGGGTTTTTGTTCCAACACCAAAATATTTTTCCGCAAAATAATCAAGAGTTCCTTTAAGATTGACGATGCTAATATCTTTATCAACACATAAGCCTTCAAATTGATGAAACATCGGGGTGTGGGTGGCGTCCCAGTTTGGCCGATAGCATTTGGAAATATTGATCATTCTTATTGGTGGTTTTCCGACTCTTTTCATCTCCCGATTTTGACCATTTGAAGTGTGAGGAGTTAAGACCATTTTTCCTAATTTTGGATGAGCGGGCGTGTCAATGAAGGACGTTTCAACGTCATCCCGTGCCGGGTGATTAACGGGCATATTTAGCGATTCAAAAGCGCCATATTCCCAGTCGACTTCGGGATATGAAACGCGGATAAACCCAATTTTTTCAAATACTTTGGTAATTTCTTCAATTGCAAACGAAACTATATGCAAACTACCTTTTGGATAGGTTTTCCCAGGTAAAGTTTTATCAAAAAAAACCCCAGATTTTTTATTTTGCAATTCTTTTTTCCTTGTTTCGATGTATCGATACATCGAAGCTTTTAGTTTATTGACTCTTTGCCCGTAGGTTTTTTTTTGTTCATCAGGGATATTTTTGATTGCAGAAAGCAATTTATTTATTTCACCATTCCGGCCTAAATATTTAATCTCCAATTTACTTAAAACATCAAGACTAACTGATCGTTTAATCTCTTTTTCTGCTAGTTTTGTTATTTGTCCAACATCAACCATAAGAAGAATTATAGATTATGAAGAATTAAATGACAATCTTATTTCACCTTTTCTACGATTTTTTTGAAGACGGATGGATGTTCTACAGCCAGTTGGGAGAGGATTTTTCTATCAAGCTCAATCTTATTAATTTTAAGTTTATTGATAAAAATACTATATTTCATACCTAATTCTCTCAAGGCCGCGTTCATTCTCATGATCCACAATTGACGGAAATCTCTTTTTTTGTGTTTGCGCCCGGCAAAAGCATACTCTCCGGCATGAAGGACGGCTTCTTTGGCCTTTTTAAATTGCTTGTGCCTGGTCATCCAAAAACCTTTGGCCATCTTCAAGACCTTTTTATGTTTTGCTCGAGTTCTGACTCCACCTTTTATACGTACCATAGTTATTTAGAAATTAGTTGTTAGTGATTCGAAATTAGTAATTGAAAAACGAAACTAAAAACTTGAATTTCAAATTTCTATTCTCTAATTTCTATTACTATTCACTATTTTCGAACAACTATTTTCTACTTCTTGCCTAACATCATTAATACTTTTCTTTTCATTCTCCCGACCACTTCTAACGTTTTCTTTTTGCGTCTCAACCAGCTTTTATTTTTTTTACCCCTTAAATGTCGAAAACCTTGTCCCCGATTCAAGACTTTACCCTTAGGACTAACTTTAAATCTTTTTGCGGCAGACTTTCTTGTTTTTGGTTTATTTTTTGCCATATTTAAATTAAAATTCTAATACCGACGATAGATGATTGAATATAGAGAATAGTATTAGAAAATAGAGGCTTGAAGGTAGATTATTGTTTCTATCTTCTATCATCTAACTTCAACAACTATCATCTATTATCTATCATCTACCGTCTGTATTCACTTTTTTTTCGCTACAACTGCCCTCACAATCTTTCCCTCTAATTTTGGCGGTTTGGAAATATTAACCTCGCCTAAACTAACAATAAATTTGTTAACTAAAGCAAAGGCCATATCCCTTTTAGCGTTTTCTCTCCCTCGGAGTAATAAATTTATTCTTACCTGGTGTCCTTCAGACAAGAATTCTTTCGATCGTCTTTCCATCCTCTCCAAATCTGCTTGCCCTATAAACAATCCTAAATTAATATCTTTGACGACTCCTTTTTTTACTCCTTTTCTGGCATCTTTTTCTTTTTTTTCTTCCTGATACAAAAACTTTTTGAAATCAATTATTTTTGCTACTGGTGGTACCGCCTTTGGTGCTATCAACACCAAATCCCCACCTAATTCTTGGGCCTTATTAAGAGCCTCTTGCTTACTCATCACTGCTATCTGTTCACCTTTTTCATCAAGCACCCTTAATTCAGGAGCCTCGATTCTGAAGTTTATAAAATAAAACTTTCTTGGTGTAAACCTTCTTTTATGAAAAATTCTCAATTTGAGATTTTATTTGATCTATAAACTTTTTAACTTCCATCATTCCAAGATCCTTTCCTTCTCTCGTTCTTATTGTTATAAATAATTCTTCTTCTTTTTGATCCTTGATTTTTGATCTTTGAACTTCCTTCTCTCCAATTATAATCATAAAAGGTACTTTTTGCAAGGTTGATTGACGGATCTTTCCCCCAAGTGATTTGTTGTCAGCATTTAATTCAACTCGAATGTTATTTTTTTCGAGCTCATCTTTCACTTTTTGAGCCGGTTCCAAGAATTTTTCTGAAATTGGTAGGATGGCCACTTGAACTGGTGAAAGCCATAAAGGAAATGCTCCGGCATAATGTTCGACCAAAATTGCAAAGAAACGTTCAAGAGATCCGGCTATCGCCCGATGTATAACAACCGGTCTTTTGATTTCTCCCTTCTCATCTATATATTCAAGTTTAAATCTTTCAGGAAGTGAAAAATCAATTTGAATTGTTCCGCACTGCCATTCACGGCCAAGAGCATCTTTAATCATGAAATCAAGCTTTGGTCCATAAAAAGCTGCCTCGCCTTCTTTAATTTTGAATGGAACTTTCTTTGTTTTGACGGCCTCTTTAATTTTATTTTCCGCATTTTCCCAAACTTCGTCCGAACCTAGATATTTATCTTTTTTTTCAAGATCGCGGACTGAAAGTTGCATGTAGTAATCTTTAATACCAAATGCTTTTAGAAAATAAAACGCATAATCCATGACATTGATAAATTCAGATGTGACCTCTTCTTCTGTACAAAAAATGTGGGAGTCATCTTGAGTAAAATGACGACCTCTAGCCATACCTGAAAGTTCCCCCGCTTGTTCATACCGGTAAACGGAGGCGTTTTCAGAAATTCGGAGTGGCAGATCACGATATGAATGAGGATCCGATTGATAGACCATCATGTGCATCGGACAATTCATTGGTTTGACCATATATTCAACATCATCGATTTTCATCGGTGAATACATTTTGTCACGGTACAAATCCCAGTGACCGGATGTAACCCAAAGCTGTTTTTTTCCAATATGGGGTGAATAAACAATTTTATATCCTCGTTTCAACTGTTCTTTCATGATAAACTCTTCCATCTGACGACGGATGATTGCCCCGTTCGGCTTCCAAATTATCAATCCCTGACCAACTTTCTCATCGATTAAATATAAGCCTAAGGCTTTTCCTAGTTTTTTATGATCGCGCTTTTTCCCTTCTTCCTGTTGCCAAAGATATTTATCAAGTTCTTCTTTAGATGGAAAAACTATTCCATAAATCCTTGTTAACATCTTATTTTTCTCGTTCCCCCGCCAATATGCTCCGGCAATTGATAATAGTTTAAAGTGTTTTAGATTTTCTTTTGGATTGTCAACATGGCCCATTTTACATAAATCCAGAAAATTACCCGGGTTATTGGTTGTTAGTTTTTTTCCTTCTCCTGCAAATTCTTTGGCCAATTCAACCTTATAAGGATTATGTTTAAATAACTTCTTTGCTTCATCCAGTGAAACTTCCTTAATCTCAAAATTTTTCCAGGTTTTCACAATTTCTCTCATTTTTTGTTCTATCCTCGATAAACTATCTTCTGTAAGTTTTACTTCACCCATATCAAAGTCCTGGTAAAACCCGTTTTCGATCGCAGGTCCTATGGCATTATGGCTTCCTGGCCAAATTTCAAGAACGGACTTTGCGAGTAAATGTGCACACGAATGTCTTAGTGAATCTAAATTATTTTTTTCCATATTTATTTAATTATAAACTATTAATATTTTTTTCTTCCGCAAAAGCTTTTACCAGTTGGTCAATATCGCCTTTTGTATGGACAGCAGAAATCTGTACTCTGATTTCATCGCGACCTTTAGGTACGACCGGAAAACTGATATTGGTGACAATAATATTTTTTTTGAAAAGTTTTTTTACCAAATCACTGGTTTTAATTGGATCGCCAATTAAGACAGGTTGAATCGGATGAGATGAATCGACAGCAAAAAGATAACCTGCCGTTTTCATCTGCTTTTTAAAATATATAACTTTCTCCCTTGAATTTTCTAATAATTTTTTTCCTACAGATTTATCTAAAAGTTCAATAGCTTTTAAAGCCGCTCCAGCCGTTCCTGGTGGAACTGAATTTGAATAAATATAGGTGGCCGCAGATTCTCTTAAGTAATCAATAATTGTCTGATTGGCAACCACGTATCCACCATCAGCTCCAAAAGCCTTACCAAATGTACCAATTAAAACATCGGCTTTGACGTCCTCAATCTCTTCAACTCCCCGCCCAGTTTTTCCGGCGATTCCGACTCCATGAGCATCATCAACTACAAGCAAAACTCCATTTTCATACTCTTTAGCATATTTGTCAACGACTGCTCTAATTTCCTTAAGTTTTTGATATTCACCCAACATGCTGAAAATTCCATCGGTCACAACTAGAGCTCTTTTATAGTTTTTTTTATTATTCTCGAGAACTTCCTCTAAATGCGCTGGATCCATATGTCTAAAAATTGTTCTTTGTTCTTTTGGAAGATTGGCAACCCTTATACCATCAATGATACTGCGATGATTTAAAGCGTCAGAAATAACAATAACATTATTATCGACTAACGAATCCTTATTCTGTCCGGCGATCAGGCAGTATAAAACCGCCAGGTTAGCCGCAAATGACGAAGAAAAAACCATGGCATCATCTCTTTTGTGAAATTTAGCCAAAGCCTTTTCAAGATCGCGGTGAATCTTTAGACTCCCGGAAATAAATCGGACAGCTCCTGGACCCGTGCCAAATATTTCTGAAACTTGACGTTCGGCTTTCTTTAAAAGTGGATTATGACGCAATCCCAGATAATCATTTGAATTAAAAACTTGATATTTTTCTTTACCAATGATTGCTTTTGGTGACTTTTCTTTTGTAAAGCCAGTAATTATTTTTTCAAAACGTTTTGAAGTCTTTGCTTGATCAATCCTATCAACTTCTTTTTTTAATACTGAAAAAAAATTGTTCCGTGACATATTATTTTTTTAATACAATTTTTAATTGATCCAACATGACTTTGGTCATTTTTTTAAGATTATATTTATGATTCCATCCCCAGTCGCGCCTTGCCTGTGAATCGTCTATCGATTTTGGCCAGGAATCAGCAATCTTCTGCCTTTGATCCGGTTTATAGTCGCATTTAAATTTAGGAGATAGTTTCTCAATTTCGTCGACTAATTCAATTGGAGTAAAATTAATTGCTCCAAAATTATAGCTGGTGCGGACGGTGATTTTTTTAGCTGGTGCCTCCATGAGTTTTATCGTTCCATAAATTGCATCGTCGATGTACATCATCGGCAATCTGGTATCTTTTTTCAAAAAACAGGTATATTTATTATTTTTAATAGCGCCATAAAAAATATGGACTGAATATTCGGTCGTCCCATCTCCTGGTGGAGTTTTATAACCGATTAACCCGGGATAGCGGAGACTGCGGCTATCAACTCCATATCTCAAAAAGTAATATTGACATAAAAGTTCACCGGCTACTTTATTAACTCCGTACATCGTGGTTGGTTCGAGAACTGTTCTTTGTGGTGTATTTATTTTTGGAGTTGTTGCTCCAAAAGCCGCAATCGAACTCGGCCAAAAAAGTTTAAACTTATATTTAACGGCCAGATCAAGAATCGATTTCAGACTGCCAAGATTAATATCCCAAGCAAGATCGGGATTTTTTTCACTGGCAACTGATAGTAATCCTGCCAAGTGATAGACTATACCAATATTGTGTTTTTTAATTATTTTTTCCAACTTATCTTTATCGCGGACATCACCTTTTTCTGAAATAACATCAAATTGGTTATGGGTCGTCTTATGTGAAAGAGTAACAATTTCACTACTCTTGTACTTCTTGCGTAGAGCTAAAACTAAATCAGTACCTACCAAACCGTAGGCTCCAGTTATCAGAATTTTTTTCATTTGATTGTTATAATTTATAATAAAAACCCCTCCTTTCGGAGGGATATTTCTTTATATAAAAACCACCCTCCTAAAAGAGAGTAGTAGTTGTGCCGTTAATGTTAAGATTCATTTTCATAAAGTAAATATACTCCTTAATTTTGAAAAATCAACAGATCTTTTGTGGACGATACAGGGCTTGAACCTGTGACCTTTACAATGTCAATGTAACGCTCTAGCCAACTGAGCTAATCGTCCATACGGTCTTGGTTTAGACAATTTTACCAAATAATCGACCTTTTTTATATTCCAATATTTTAGCCTCATACAACTGTGCCGGTTGTATTGGCTTGTCTGGTCCAATATATATTGGAATTTGGTTGTCAAGTAATGCTTCTTGATAATCTCCAAATTTATTATTTAAAAACAAAACAGACGATGTGCGCCCGACGTTTTTTTTCAGAAAAGCTTCATGTTTTTTCTTTCCCAGGTCTGCTAAAATTTTAGCCCTTTTCATTTTTATTGCGCTAGATGGTTCTTCTAAATTCTTTGACATGTAATGAGCCGCGGTATTATTACGTTTTGAAAATCGAAATATGTGAAATTTTGAAATTGGTGATTTTTCTAAAAAATCATATGTCTCTTGAAAATCTTTGTCAGTCTCATCAAGAAAACCAACAATAATATCCGTTGCAATCAAGGCAAATTTGTTCAATCGTTTAATCGATTGAAGTTTTTCCATTATTTCTTCCCTTGTGTAGCCTCGTTTCATCAAGTTCAATATTTTATTTGAGCCGGATTGAATGGGAACATGAAAAAAATTAACCAAACGTTTTAAAGGTAATATTTTTTTATAATAATTAAGAAACTCATCATTAAGACTCCATGGGTGAATTGACCCGAAGCTTATCCGGGGAATTTTAGTCACTTCGATCGTTCGATCGATTAAAGTGATTAGTTTTTCTCCTGTGTCAAATCCAAACGCTTCGGTGTTAATAGCAGTAAAAATTACCTCTTTAATTTCCTGCCCTAGATTCTTAATTCTCAATTCTAAATTCTTAATTCTTTTCGACTTTGGCGTGCCTCGTAGATAAGGCACAATGCAATAACTGCAAAACCTTTGACAGCCATCCTGAATTTTAATCAATGCTCTTCCAGAGTTTAAATATTTATCCATACCAATCTTATTCTGACCTCCGAGGTTAGAACTAGCTTGGCCAGACAGTCTGTTTTGAATTAATTTGACAAGAAATTCTTTGTTAATATTGTCAACGACTAAGTCTATTGGGAGGTTTTTGAGTAAATCATTCTTTTTCCAATAGGTGGCTGAGCAACCGGTAACAACTATTTGGCCCTCAGGATTATCTCTTTTAAGTTTATAAATTAGCTGTTTAGCTTCACGTTCAGCCTTGTGTGTGACGGCACAGGTATTGATGATAGAAACGTCCTGGTTGTGCTGATTGAGGATAAAGCCTTGATTTTGCATTTCATGATCTATTACTTCTTTCTCTGCCTGATTGACACGACAACCGAAGCTATAACAATAAAAAGTGGCGTTTTTCATGGCTACATTATACTCTCCACATTCGAAAGCGAAACAAGATAATCTAACCCCTTTATTACTGCTAAAAAAATATCTTGCGCAAATTCCATAAGCTGTAAGGAAAAACCTAAGTTTGAGGTAGAGAAAAATGTAACGGGGATATACAATAATCAACAGGTCTACGTTCCAAATATTTCTCCTGACTTAGGACACCTCTAAAATCTACGCACAAAATCTTCAAAAACGAGGCATTAATGTATTTTTAAACGTTTTGTGGATAACTATAAAAGTTAAGGATTTTGGGGCACTAAATGTCCTAAGTCAGGTGGGCTGATGCTCCAGATAATGCCTACTTTATGTGTCTATCCATGAATTATTTAATAAAAATGTCCCTGATTATTTGATTGAGGATGTTTTATTCAACTGGGCACGTATTTTAAATAATTACTTTGAACCCCGGGGGTACTTTCTAAGGGTTATAATTAAACTCATGAAAAAGATTCTAATTTTTATATTATTTTTAGTTTTGGTAATTAGCCCATTTTATTGGTACTTCTTTGGACCAGTGGGGGGAGATGAAGAAACAGAAATATTTGTAATTCCGAAAAATTTGCAAGATTTTAATTTAATGCAAAAATTGGAAGAGGGAAAATTTATCAAAAAAAATAGAGTTCTAGAATATTATCTTAATACTTTTGTTTTTTTTGCCGACGTCCACCCTGGTGGGTATAAATTAAATCGTAACATGTGGGCGTTGGACATATTTAAAAAAATAAACGGTAAACCCGATCTTGTTTGGGTCAGTTGGTCAAGCTGTTTGCGCAAAGAACAAGTGGGGGAAATTTTAGCTGAAGTGCTCGGGTGGAACAGACAGGAACTGGAAAAATGGAATTCAGTTTACACAGATACAGAACCGGAATATTTTGAAGGTGTTTACTATCCTGACACTTATTTAATACCGATTGATGAAAACGGAGATCAAGTGGCAAAACGCCTAATTAATCGCTTTAACGAAAAATTTGCTCCACTCGCTGACAAATACGTTGAAGCCAATATCCGTTGGGTAACGGGCTTAAAAATCGCCTCTCTTATTGCCCGTGAAGCGGCAGGAATTAGTGATATGAAGCTTATCTCGGGAATCATCTGGAACAGATTGGATAAGGGAATGGCGCTGCAAATTGATGCCACCATGCAGTATACCTTGGGAAAAAATAGTCAGGGTAAATGGTGGGGTTCAATTGATCTTAAAGAACAAAAAAATGATTCGCCGTATAATTCATATTTACATAAAGGTTTACCGCCAACACCAATCTGTAGTGCAAACATTGATTATATTGAAGCGGCTTTAAATCCCGAAGAAACAGACTGCTTATTTTATCTCCATGATCATTTCAAACAGATTCATTGTGCGGTCACTTACAATGAGCATCTTCAAAACATAAAAAAGTATCTAGAATAAATAATTGTTATAATATAACCTTATGCCGTTTTGATCGGAATAGGATTTTTTGGGGAAAAACTAACCACGTATCGTTTATTATTTGTTGGTGTAATTCTTATTGCCGGAATATTTTCAAGTATGGATGAAAAATTTAATTTAAAATCTTTTTTCAAAAGGACGATTGCTATCGGTTTGTTAACAACTTTATTTTTAGCGATAAATAATGCTTTTATTAAACAGGCATTAGTCAATAATAGTTTATGGACAACTAATTTATGGGTTGCAATATTAAACTTTATGATGTTGATACCAACAATCCAACTATTTAAAAAGGATTTAAAAAAACTCGATATTCCACACATACTACCGGTAGGAGCAATGGGAGTCGCAAAGCTTACGAAGGGAATTTAAGCGTCAGTTCTCTAATTATGAATATGCCATTTTCAATGATTTTTGCTTTTATGTTTTCTATTTTTGCACCAAAATTACTTGAAAAGCATACTTTAAAAATCTATGCAATTAGGTTTACATCGACCGCAGTAATGATCTGGGTAGCGATGCAACTGACGAGATAATTAGGTGTGACTTCAAGAAAAAGAATATCCTAGCCAACAAATGTCAAGACAATTTATATTAATATTAATTTTCATTTAATTTAATTCATAAATCTTCTCTGAATAGTCTATAATATAGGAATTGAAAACAAGCCGCGGTGGTGGAATGGCATACACGCAAGACTTAAAATCTTGTGACTTCACAGTCGTGAGGGTTCGACTCCCTCCCGTGGCACACAACTTTAGCGCTTTACAGCAATCCTTTTCTCAACCTGACTGCGTAGGTAAGTATTTAATTTTAAAATCAACGAAATTCTCCATTATTTTCCCAATCAAGACCACCCCCAGACCTGATGATTGGTAAAACTCATTGCTTTTTTATGGGCGGAATCTACCATTTTAATTATCTTTTGATATTCTGAATATTCAGCGTTTCTTTTTGTTTTTTCTTTAACTTTCATACATTCACTGTAAAACTTTTAACAACTATCTGTCAACGAATTGATAAAACTGTTTCAAGACCTTGTCCAAATTGTGAGAGATTGAAGAAAAAAAGGTCCTGGGTCAAAATTTGATTCTTCGACAATGCTCAGGGTAACTTCATCTTTTTCTTTTCCAAACCCCCAACTTCATTTCCTTTGCTTCTTTTTCCGCAGATAATAATTCATTAGTCTGGATCCCGAATAGTTAAGGATTGAAGATTGTATATTAATTTAATTAAAAAATCAAACGCGGATAAGATATAATATAACAATATAAATCGCCCACTTAGCTCAGCGGTAGAGCAGCTGTTTTGTAAACAGCAGGTCGTCAGTTCAAATCTGACAGTGGGCTCCATGAGGCCATAGTTCAACGGATAGAATAGATCTCTTCTAAAGATCTGATGGCAGTCCGATTCTGCCTGGCCTCACAAAATATAAGTTCACAAGTCTTGACACAGAATATTGATTGACATGTTGTTATATAGTTTTGTCAAAGACCGTGAACTCTTACGTATGTTATAAATCCTTGACATTCCTATAGTCTTCTGCTATAATGCTCCCTAGATCCTAAGGTTCTTCTAATTTTTAGAAAAGCTTTAGGATTTTTTTTATGAAGAAATTAATTGCCTTAATAATGATTTTCTTTTTCTATTTTCTCTCGGCTGTTTCTATCAAAGCCGAAATTATCGCCGGTGCATCGGCTCCTTTGCTTCATAATTCCTTTATTAACACAGATGATATCGAGCAACTTCGTCAAAAAAAAATAAAGTTTGCAATAGAAAATGTTCTTAAAAGATATGATTCTCCAATGGCAGAAGCAAGTGAATCATTTGTTAAAGCCTGTATAAAATATCAAATAGACTGTTATCTTTTACCTTCAATTGCCGGACTTGAATCCACTTTTGGTAAATTTATTTGGCAAAATTCTTTTAATCCCTTTGGTTGGGACAGGGGTTATATGATGTTTAAAACATGGGATGAAGGTATTAATACAGTTGCTAAAGGTCTAAAAAACGGTTATATAAAAAAAGGCGCTTTAACAGTTGAAGACATCGGCCCTATTTATTCCGAAAGTCCTACTTGGGCTGTAAGAGTCAACTTCTTTATCAAACAATTTGAAAAAGAAGAAGAAAAAATGTCATTGCTTTCAGATCAACTTCCTGTACAATTATAATCATGTATAGCTACAAAAAGGAAAAACTTCCTAAAAATACTTCTCAGTTAATGGTTGATGTTCCTAAAGCGGATATAAAAGAAGAAGAAGAAGAGGCATTTGCGAGACTTCAACAAAAACTTACAGTCGAAGGGTTCCGTCAAGGAAAGGTTCCAAAAGCCATTGCTGAAAAACATATCCATAAAGATGATCTTTATCAAGAACTGGCTCAAAAAATGATCTCCCGTATATATCAGGAAGTCCTGACAAAAGAAAGTTTAAAGCCGATAATTTCCCCTAAAGTCGATCTAGTTAAAGCTAAAGAAGGAGAAGATTGGCAGATAAAAATTACTGTCGTCGAAAAGCCAACTATCATACTTGGTGATTATAAAAAAGTTATTAGGGAAGCCAAAACTAAGGCTCAAAAATCAAATATTTGGGTACCTGGAAAAGATAAAGATGCAAAAAAACCTGAAGAAGATAAAAATAAACTATTAAATGAAGTGCTTACAGCCTTATTAAACGAAGCTAAAATTGAAGTCTCAGACTTAGTCATTGAAGAAGAAATCAACCATCGTTTGACGCATCTATTTGACGAAATACAAAAGATTGGTTTGACTACAGAAAATTACCTTAAATCAAAAAATTTAACTATGGAATCTCTCAAAGCTCAATTTAAGATGGAAACTGAAGATACTTATAAATTGGAATTTATTTTAGCGGAAATTGCAGATAAAGAAAATTTGAAAGTAGAACAAGCCGATTTAGATAAACTTTTTGTTAACATAAAAAATGAAAAAGAACGAAAGATGGCTGTGCAAAACAGTTACTATTACGCAACCATTTTAAGAAAACAAAAGACACTTGACTATCTGATTAGCCTGTAGTAAAATATAGGCATGGTAAAAATGCAAAATACCAAAATAAAAAGTCAAAACGATCCGGCTAAAAATCCTCTCGAATCTCTTCGTGATTTGGGAAGTTCTACTGCAAAAAATACTGTTGATGCTTTTGGAAAAATAGGAGGCGGAATGCTTGATCAATTTTTTGGAGGAAATGACGATCATGAAGACGATAATGTAGGGAGCGAATTTAACTTTAAAAAGGAAATTTCTAAAGTAAAGGCCGGTAAACAGGAAGTTAAAATTTTTAATTACCAAGAATATTACGAATCTACTCTAATAAAAAAGCAGATTCAAGAACTGGTTGAGGCGATTAAAAAAGAAATTGAAATGATTAAGAAAGCCGACGCTTCCCTTATTAACGATGTTAAAGATGTTGAAAATTTAACAATCAATGGCCTACCAGAGAAACCGGGTATATATCATATTCGTTTCTTAGAATTAGTCCTGAATATTTTGAGGACTCTACGAGCTAAAGTTGGCGAGTCTAAAACCTGGCTCAGTGCTCTGATGAATAAAAAGAAAAAAAGAGGTTCAGCCTTTGCCGTCCGAAGTAAAAAATCAGGAACTCAATATTCAATGTCTCAAGAGCTTTCGAACTCCAGATCAGTACAGTAAATTTACTCTAATGCTTTCATAAAAGTATTTACCCCATGTTGCCAGCTACCTTTAGAGGAAGGAGTATATTTTGCCATAATGGCCGATGCGGTCACTAGGCCCTCATCTATATAATGATCTTTGATTCCTTTTCCAACTGTTTCAATCGCATCATCATAGGAATCAAATCTTGTTACCGTTGTTCCATAAATCCCCCATCCCCAACAGTTAAATGAGTTTTCCGGTATGAGATGGCAAAGGTTTGATTCCTGCATAGCAATTGCAGGAAGTAGACGGTAATCAAATCCATATTTGTCTGAAACCTCGATTATCTTATCAGTATGATTATAAAGATCAGAGTTATATTTACGTAGAAATGCTTTCAGATTGGCGGCCCTAGCGTCTCCTGGTTTAATTTCAGCCGTATATCCATCGGATAAATCTGCTTTATATGAAGCGGTAAATTGGTAATTACTACTGTTATTTTTTCTGTCCGAAATCTCTCCTAAAACTTGGTCAAAATCCTTACGGGTATTAGAATAAGCAAAAGCTTTGTCTATCAAAAATAAATTTAGAATATTAAGAAATAAATAGACTATAAAAAAAATTGTTATCTTTCTGACCATAACTTCAATATAGAGTAAACAGAAAGGGAAATCAACAGAAATGTGAGTCCGCGGGGACTCGAACCCCGAACCAATGCCTTAAGAGGGCACTGCTCTACCAGTTGAGCTACGGACCCAAATTGTGTGCTCCCAGGAGGAATCGAACCCCCATCACTGGTTCCGAAGACCA